>WSSedB1CaDRAFT_10000021_pt1 | contig 84955 bp, 71 predicted proteins | sample WetSurSB1Cattail_FD_9460 | JGI IMG/M metagenome (IMG submission 9460)
TCCGGAGTGAGCGCGCCGACAGGCGAAAAGGGGCCATGGATGGCCCCGGCAGCGAACGAAGGCGTCCCGGAGAGAACCGTCAGGATGACGGTGACCGAAGGGATTCAAGTCTCATTGCCGGTAACAAGAAGACGTTAACCAGCTGGTGACGTCTTTTTTTATTTAAAATAACTGCAGGCCAGCTCCTGGAGACTTGAACTCCGGAGTGAGCGCGCCGACAGGCGAAAAGGGGCCATGGATGGCCCCGGCAGCGAACGAAGGCGTCCCGGAGAGAACCGTCAGGATGACGGTGACCGAAGGAAAAAACGCATACAGCTTATTCTCCTGCCGTGTTTTCCGGCAGAAAGTTGCTGCAAGACTTGCGGTAACTCACGGCCTCCCTCATATGCTCCTCACTTATCATATCCTCTCCGGCTATATCTGCAATTGTGCGAGCTGTCTTAAGGCAGCTGGAAACGGCACGAGGTGAAAAACCATAACGCAGAACCGCATTATCAAGTACTTTACGGGCATTGTTCATAGTGCGGCAATACGTTGCAATTTCCTGTGGCGGCAGCCTTGCGTTGCGGCATCCCTGCCGTCTGCGCTGAGTTCCGACTGCACGCGCTATTCCTGCCCGTAATATGGCTGTAGACATCCTCCTGCCGTTATTCAGTTCACCGGATCCATGCGGTGCCTCAACTTCATTTTCTACAGGAATACGGATGTCAATACGGTCAAGGAGCGGTGCGGAAATCTTTTTCCAGTACATTTCCACGGAACGGGCACTGCACAGGCAGGGCTTCGTCTTTGATCCAAAATTACCGCACGGGCATGGATTTGATGCCATAAGAAGCTGAAACGATGCCGGATAGACAGTGGAACGCCCCGCTCTTGCAAGAGTAATCCTGCCGCTTTCTATCGGAACCCTGAGCATCTGCAAAACGGAAGAACGGAATTCGGCAGCTTCGTCAAGTAATAACACACCGTTATGAGCAAGTGATATTTCGCCGGGCAGACAGTGTATGCCTCCTCCGCACATGCCTTCAATTGTAGCTGTCTGGTGAGGCTGGCGGAACGGTGCTATACGTATAAGCGGCTGCTGAGACGGCATAAGCCCCGCAAGCGAATAGATACGAGTCACGGGTTGAGCTTCCTCCACCGTAAGAAGAGGAAGCAAGGCAGGAAATTTCTGGAGAGCCATTGTTTTTCCGCAGCCGGGTGCTCCCACGGCAAGCAGGTTATGCCCGCCGGCAGCTGCAATCTGCAGCCCTCGCACAAGAAAAGGCTGACCGATAATATCTGCAAATTCATCCCCGTCTACAGACGGAGGAAAAAGTATTCCGCCGGTTTCAGTGCAGCCGGCAGGTACAAATGCATGTTCTGCCGATTCGCTGCGTTCGGTAAACAGTTCCTGATGGCCAAGAGCTGCAAAAGCACATTCGAGAGAGTCCGCGCCATAAACTTTCATGCCGGCAACTTCGCGGGCTTCATCTGCGTTTGCACGCGGAACGATGCACCACATGATGCCCCCTGCTGCGGCGGTAGAGGCCGCTGCATGTACTGCACGCACACTTCGAATTCTGCCGGACAGTTCAAGTTCACCCATGACAAGAACCGCTCCTGAAGGGATGCAGGCACCGGTTTCAGAGGAACGTGCATAAACGGACGAACAGCCAGGTTCGTCATGAGCTGCAATGGCAGAATTCTCTGCGGGTTCCGCACCGCTGTAATAATGACCGCCATTTTTTGCCTGAAGAACAGCAAGAGCGATGGCTAGATCAAAGCCGGCTCCTTCTTTTTTCATATCAGCAGGAGACAAACTGATAAGAACACGTTCTGATGGAAAGTCGAACCCAGAATTCTGGACAGCGGCACGCATCCGCTCCCTTGATTCCTTGACAGCCCCGTCGGCAAGACCAACTATATCGACAGCAGGAATACCGCGGCGCAGATCAACCTCAACAGTCACAAGAGAACCTTCATAACCAAACGGAGAAAATGAAAAAATCTGCATGTTTCGCTCCTGCGTAAAAAATCTTCCACAATAAAGATTGTCTGCACATTACTTTTTTACGCGGTTTTTTGCAGTTTTTTCAAACAAATAGCTGTAAGCTGATTATTTTTCGTTAAGGCGGGGCAATAATTCGTCTGTATAGAATCTGTCCTCGATTTTTTTATCTCCGCACGTATAACCGATTTTTCTGTCCGCGCGGATTTTTTCACCGTGAAAATCACTGCCTGCTGTAACAAAGAAATTATGATCCCGGGCGAGTTTTTCAAGACGTACGCAGTCAACTTTTCTGGCACCGGGATGATAAGCTTCAAGCCCCTCTACTCCCCGGCTGTGTATATCTTCAAGAACATCGTCCATCCTGCCCCACGACAGGTACAGCGAAAGCGGATGCGCTATAACGGGAACTCCGTCTGAATCAACTATTGCCTGTATCGCTTCATCAAGATTTGCACCGTCGCGCTCAACATACCACTTACGCCCTTTCGCCAGATATTTATCGAAAGCCTGCTGGCTGTTGCGTACAATTTTTTTCTGCACGAGGTACGCTGCAAAATGAGGCCGGCCGATCGGGCGTTCAGGATACAGGGATTGAAGGTCTTCATAAGATGCGTCAATTCCGTCAGCCTTCATCTTATCTATCATCTGAATATTTCTTTCCTGCCTGTTCTGTTGAAGCCGTACAATAATTTCCTGTAGAGACGATGAAACACTGCGGAGCCCCAATCCGAGTAAATGAAATTCTCCGGTAGGCCATTTTATATTCAGCTCAATACCGGGAACGAACGTTATATCATTTTTTTTTGCAGCAAGGGCAGCTTCCTCAATCCCTGCGACCGTATCATGGTCGGTCACAGCAAGCACAGAGATTCCCCTTTCCGCCGCTTTTTGCACCAGTTCCGACGGAGAATATTGTCCGTCGGAAGCATTCGTATGTGTATGCAAATCTATCATAATTGAGATAGAATAGCATAAATAGATTTTTTGTGATATCATGTTAAAATAGTTGATGGGATGAGGATTTTCTATGCCTAAAGCGATGCAATATACGAAAGGGTCAATTGTCTATTTTGCAGGAGACAAGGATGAGCGTGTTTTCATCCTTCAGAAAGGTATTCTCCTGCTTACAAGTATAGATGTTGAAACAAATCAGCCCGTCACAGAACAAGTCAAAAGCGGCGAATTTTTCGGCGTAAAATCAGCACTTGGACATTTTCCCCGTGAAGAGACTGCCACCGTACTTACAGAAAGTGTAGCGATAATCATGACAGTTCAGGAATTTGAACTGATTTTCAGCGGTAATAAACAGATCATTATGAAGATGCTCAGGGTATCTTCAAACCAGCTCCGCCTGATTCATAAAAAAACGGAAGCCATACTCAACAACGTATCGGAAGATCAGCAGACGGGAATGATAGCCGTTGCAAAGAGTTTCTATGACGATGATCAGTATCTTTCCTGCTGCGATGTCTGTTCAAAATTTCTGTCTTTTTACCCTGATACTGAAAAAAAGGAAGAAGTTTCAAAACTGTACGCAGATGCAAAACTCCGCTGCGAAAAAGAGAAAGCACTAAACAAGGCTGAAGACAATACTTCAGACGTAAACGATTCTGCCGGTGCCCTCAAACAGTTTTCACTGCCTGCGTTTGAACGTTTTGCAAAAAAGTATAAGCCGGGCAATGTAATTATCAGTGAATTTGAACCGGGGAATAATTTTTACCTTATCCAGTCGGGACGAGTCCAGCTTGTCAAATGCCTGAACGGCGCAAAAAAGAATATTGATATACTGAAACCCGGAGAATTTTTCGGAGAAATGGCTATACTCGACAATTCTCCGCGTTCTGCTACATGCGTCGCAATCGGTAATGTAAAATGCCTTGAATTCAACAAAGAAAATTTTGAACTGCTCATAACGGGCAACCCTCAAATCGCGGTTATCCTTCTTAAACTGTTCTGCAAACGCATTTATGATCAGAAACGACGATTCCGGATTCTTGTTATAAAAGATCTGCAGGCAAGACTTGCAGATGTATTTCTTATGTTCGACGAAATGAATCCGCCCGCAAATCCGAATGAGCGCCAGCGCAAATTCAATCTTACGACGGCAGACCTTGCACACTGGGCAGGCCTTCCCCTGGACACGACACGGGACGAAGTTAATAAATTCGTTGAAAAACGGAAAATCGAAATATACGACAACTATATGCTCATAGCGAACATTGCCGATATGAAGCGCATTGTCGATACACGTGCAGGAAACATGCTGCACAAGTAAAACGTATTGACCGCCTGAGCGGAAATCTGATATACTCTGTCTACATTTGCCAACATAGCTCATCTGGTAGAGCATCGCATTCGTAATGCGGAGGTGGAAGGTTCAAGTCCCTCTGTTGGCTGAAACAGATGCTGTAACAGCATCTGTTTTTTTATGCAGACAACACTTCTCTGCAGGCTTCAGGGTGTGTTGTTCTTTTGAGGTATCGCAGCCGGAATTTTATATCCTTTATTACGCACAATTGCTGTGGTATAACCCTTCCGCATGAATAAACACAATGGCTGACAAAACAATGCAATACGGTCTTGAATGGTTCGATATTCCGGAAGCAGCCGACAATAAATCCGGTTCAGATTATATGCTCAAAAAAGATTCCGCAAAATCTATCAGCACCGCGGACGGAATAACTGAACATATTTTCATCGAAGGTGATAATTATCCTGCGATGAAGTGTCTGCTTACCGGGTGGCGCGGAAAAATCAGCCTTATGTACACCGATCCGCCGTATAATACAGGAAGCAGCACTTTCACCTACAGGGACAGCAGATTCCTGAAGCATATGCCGGATGGGACGCATACAGCTCAAAACGATCCAGTCCGCCACAGCATGTGGCTCTCTTTCATGCAGAGACGGCTTTCGCTTGCACACGATCTGCTCGCAGAAAACGGTTGTATTTTTATTTCAATAAGCGATGATGAATACTGCCGTCTTCGTCTGTTGTGCGACTCCATATTCGGTGAAAATAATTATGTGAACGACTTCATGTATCTGCACGGAAAAGGCAAAAAAGACAAATGGTCGCGTACGATGGAACAGCATACGGTCTGCTATGCAAAAAATAAAAAGCAGCTTGCGGAATTCGCCTCCGTAGAAAAAACGGGCTGGGCAAAGACAAACGTTGATAACGATGAACGTGGTCCGTGGTTTTCGGGGAGCATTTCCTTTACAGAACGGCGCTCGAATCAGAATCACCACAACTATTTTTCGATTACTTCGCCTTCAGGGAAAAAATGGACAAGACAGTGGCTCTGCGGACAGGAAGAGCTGGAAAAACTTATTGCAGAAAACCGTATTTACTGGGGACCGGCTCCGGAATGCAGTAGTGTGCCCCGCAAAAAGATTTTTAATGGGGAAGATAGTCCTGTCATTCCGCGGAATATTATTGAATGTGCTGATTCTACCCGTGAAGCGCAAAAATATCTTGACAACGTACTCTGTGTAAAAAATGCATTTGCCAATCCGAAACCGGTGAATCTGATTGCCTATCTGCTTACAATGACGCAGACAGGCAGCGATGCCGTAATACTTGATTTCTTTGCAGGAAGCGGGACAACACTTGATGCGGTGCTCCGGATGAACAAACGTGACGGTGGTACGCGGAAATGTATACTCATTCAGTCTGCAGAAAGTGCATCAGGTTCATCATTTCATACTATAGCGGATATTGCATACGAACGGGTAAAACGCATTATGACGGGATATACCGAGGGCAGCGGAAAAACAGTTAAAGGCTTTGGCGGTTCATTGGCGTATTACAGGCTTACTGAAAACTGCTGATCAGTAAGCAGCGACAGAACTGCTGTCGCTGCCGGCATTAACAAGTTCAGGATGATATTCGAAATGCATGTTGTTCCAGACGATTCTCCGTCCACCCCAGACAAAACCTTCCTCTTCAAAAGCTCTGATTACCGCTTCAGGCGGCATCCATCGTTTTGAAAGGGGAGTCAGCATCCATTTGTCGCCGGTTTTGGTTTGTTCATTTTTCCAGTACAAAACTTTATCCTCCCACCCTTTCGGCAGAAGGTCGAGGCCTATACCGTAGCTGCGGAACGAACGGGAATCTGCATCATACGCAGGAGACCATCCGTACGAGTCGGTGCTGAGAAGTGTATTACAGAATTCCGCAACAGAGGGAACGGTTAATGCAAGTTTTTTAATTCTGGCTTCAACGCGCATAAGCGGCTGCACGATTCGCTCGTGCACAGTCGTCGGCTTCCCGAGGAACAATATTTTCGTAAGATGGCTTTCGACTGCAGGTTGTGTCGCTGCGTCATAAATTGCGGAAAAAAGTGCCGTACTTATAACGGCCCCGTCGCCGGCCGGAGAACCGGAGCTGTACGATTTTATATATGCGATTTTTTCGTCGGAAAAAAACAAGGGATCAGACAGACTGTGTTCATACGGACAAAGCACCGGACGGTATTTTACCTTTCCAGCCAGCTGAGCGGCCGTTACATACCGTCCGCCGTCGCGGTACAATTTTGTCGTCTTCCCGTAGTTCGTAACGGAGAGGCACCAGTCACCTTCTGACAGATCGTACTGCATGCTGAACCCGACATCCGGATAAGACATCTTAAGCAGCTTGAGTTCTCTCACCGCCGGATTTTCTGCTGTTGCGGCAACGGCAGCAGAACCGGCAGGCGGAACAAACGGAATGTACGTCTGCGAAGCAGAAAGAAGTCCGGCTCCGGCCGGACAAAAGAGAAGAAGCAATAAAAGGTTCAATTTATTTCTTACCTGCATGTTACGACAAATAAATCAGATTGCAGAAAGTCCTCTGTCTATATCAGCCAGTATGTCGTTGATGTTTTCCAGACCGCAGCTGAACCGTACCATACCGCCGTCAATACCTGCCGCAGAAAGCTGCTCATCGGAAAGCTGGCGGTGCGTTGACGAAGCCGGGTGAAGAACACAGGTACGTATATCTGCAACGTGCACTTCGTCAGTTGCGAGCTTCAATGAATCCATAAAGCGCACGGCCGCAGAACGCCCTCCCTTTATACTGATTGTAATAACGCCGCTCGCTCCGGCGGGAAGATATTTTTCTGCAAGCGCGTGATATTTATCGCCAGGCAGTCCCGGATATGTAACAGACGCAATCTTATCGCTCTTCTGAAAATAACGGGCAACGGCCATTGCGTTTTCACAATACAGTTTCATGCGGACCGGCAGCGTTTCAAGCCCCAGATTGAGCAGAAAGGCGGAATTTGCTGCCGGATAGCAGCCGAAATCCCGCATGAGCTGGGTGCGGGCCTTTACAATGTACGCCGCTTTGCCGAAATCCTTTGTATAGGTAAGCCCATGATAGCTCGGGTCCGGCTCAACGAAGTCCGCAAAAAAGCCCGTAGCTTTATATGCTGCCGTCCAGTCAAAATTTCCGCTGTCTACAATGGCACCGCCGCCCTGCACCGCGTGGCCGTCCATATATTTTGTCGTCGAATGCACGATAATATCGGCACCCCATTCAAACGGCCGGCAGAGAATGGGAGTGGCGAATGTATTGTCTATAATAAGCGGTACGTGTTTTTCATGTGCGGCCTTTGCCCACGCTTCAAAATCGAATACTGTGAGAGCCGGATTGGCAATTGTCTCTCCGAAAACAGCTTTTGTATTCGTTTTAAAGGCTCTGATGATTTCATCGTACGATGAATCTACATCAACCCAGATACATTCGATTCCCAGCTTCTTCAGGGTAAAACCGAACAGATTGATTGTACCGCCGTAAATCGATGAGCTTGCTATAAAGCTGTCGCCGGCAGAACAGACGTTGAGTATGGAAAGGAGAGATGCAGCCTGCCCGCTTGTTGTAAGCATACAGCCAACGCCGCCTTCGAGTGCTGCAATTTTTTTCTCTACAGCGTCGCATGTCGGATTCGCAAAACGAGAGTACATAAACTCAGTCGGCTTGTCAAAAAGGGCGGCAACGTGGTCGCATGAATCAAATTTATACGTTGTGCTCTGAACGATTGGCACAACTCGCGGTTCGCCGTTTTTAGGTTCATATCCCGCATGCAGGCATTTTGTCTCGATTTCCATATTTTACCTCAAATAGATTTTATACTTTTGTTGATAAATTATATGGCAATACTGAAGTTTGGACAATAAGACTTTTCATGCAGGTACTGGCAGACGCTGCGGACGTAAGAAGGAAACACCATGCGCGCTGAACAATCTGCCGGAAGCCGGAAAGGTTTGTTCAGAAGCGGACTTTTTACAGGATACCGGCAGAACCTTCTACAGAAGGCTGTAACAGGTTTGCAGGCAGCCCCGGTTTATATTTTTCCGATTGTTATTGCACCTGATGCAGCCTTAAGCACAAATTTTACAGTACCTGATTTATATACATCTCTCAGAGAAGGATCAATATGCCCCTGTCGCACACCGGTAAATTCATTTCTGTACATACCGGACGTTGTATCTGCAGAAACAGAAAAACCATCGTTTTCCGGCAGATTCAGCCTGATGTTTCCGCTCGTAGATTCTGCATAGGACTCCTGCTCAGGAAGCTTTTTCAGGCTACATGATACTCTGCCGCTCGTCGTTTTTACTTTCAGCATGCCCGCCGTCATTTCATCAGCATCAATGGAGCCGCTTGACGATTTGAAAGCTGCATTACCGCAGGAAAGCCCTTCAGTATGAATACTGCCGCTCGAAGAACTGCAGGAAAGTTCCTGTACCTGCAGTTTATTTATTTTTATGGAACCGCTTGTAGTTTTTACTGCAAGTATTTTCTGTATCGCAGAAGATTCACAATTAACAGCTCCGCTGGAAGACTCAAAATCAGCCTGTACCGATTTGATATTCTGCACAGTTATGTATCCGCTTGAAGAAGTCAGAGTGAGCTGATCTGCACAGAAATTTTCAGGGACGGTGATGCGGACAAGGCAGCGCTTATAAAATACATCAAAATACGGCACGTTTCTTATTTTCAGACTAGTTCCGCTCTGTTCTGCGGAAGGGATACCTTTCGTCCGTTTAGTTACAAATTCAACTTCGATATCAGTGACATTTCCCGTGCGTATTTCCAAGTCTTCTGACGCAAGTGCAACAGCAATTTCCCGTATTTCTGAGGCCGGAAAAACGTTACTGTCTGTACGCGCCCCCGCATATGCTGATGCAGGAAAAAACACCCCCAGAAAGAGAGCCGGAGCAAAAATCAACGTTTTTGCTGTTGATGTACCATTCATATAAATCCTCCAAAAGTATGTGTATTGTAACATGCCGTACCTGTTTTATGCTATATTCTATATGGAAACCATGAAATTTCAGCACGATTCGTCTTACATCATTCATCCGCTCGCGCCTGTCTGGGATAAAGACAGTACCGTTCTCATTCTCGGGACAATGCCGTCTCCAAAATCCCGTGAGGCAGGTTTTTATTACATGCATCCGCAGAACAGATTCTGGCCTGTACTGGCCGCCGTAACCGGAGAAAGCCTTCTGTATGCGAACAGCGGTAAAAAGGAAGCCGTTGAAGAACGTCGTTCTCTCATTCTTCGTCACCACCTTGCCCTGTGGGATGTGCTTGCAGGCTGCGATATTGCGGGTGCCGGGGACGCAAGCATACGCAACCCCCGTCCGAATGATTTTTCAGCCATACTTGCAGGAGCTTCCATCAGCCGCATATATTGTACAGGACAAACGGCATATAAATACTACACGAAATTATGCAGCTCCCTGACGCATCTGCCGGCGGTCTGCCTTCCTTCTACAAGCCCCGCAAACCGGGGCAGATGGCCGGTGGACAAATTAATAAACGCCTATGGAGTAATTACGAAATGAAACAAGTACCACAAAAATTTTCATCTGCTGTACGCCGGAAAATAAAAGAAGAGGCAGTTGAAGAAGCAGAAAAGATGGGCGAGAAAGCCGGCGATGAGGATGTACAGAAAGTCGAAAAAAATCTTGATAAGATGAAACGCGGCCCGATAGCAAAAATATGGGATATGGTGCAGACGTTGTGGCAGGGATTCAAGTCGCCCGATGTCCCTGCTGCAACAAAAGTGATGATAATCGGCGCACTCGTTTATCTTGTCAGTCCGTTTGATATCATTCCCGACTCATTCGGCCCTGTCGGTCTGCTCGACGATGCGGCAGTCATAGCATTCATCTATTCCCAATGCAAGGATCTTATCTTAAATACGATCCCGAAAGTAACGCAGCAGCTGAAAAAGGGCATGAAGGAAGCAGGCAGTACTGCATGCGAACAGATTGACCGCATAACAGAAGACGCGATTTCCGATACTGCAGGAAAGCAGTTCAAATTATTCTGCAGGCGCATGCTTTTCAACTCTCTTCTCAAACTGGCACTCTTTACGACCTCAATGATTCTGCTCTATTTTTCGCGGCCGGGCTGGGTCGCGGACAAATATCTTGCATCAGTATTATTATGTTTTGTTACAGCGTGGTTCATTGCCGCCCTCATTCCGAACATCATCCGCGGAGTAAAAGCTTCCGCAGCATTCTTTTCAAGCTTAAAACGGATAAATAACCGGGAACAGCAGGATACGCTTGCAAACCCGAAGCACAGGAAACTCAAATGGCAGGACAGGGCGGCAGAAGCCGCTTACTCGGCATTTGCAGAACCTGCATTAACGGGTGCAACAGAAAGGCAGAAAAAAATTTTCTCTTTCATGTTCCGCAGATGGAATGAAGGCAGGCTGCCCGGATGGATTCCGGACAAACGCGCAATGATAGACCACGTCTGGAATGCGCTCAAATTCCAGATTTTTGTATTCATTACGATATTTTCAGGCTATCTGCTTGTATACAACCTGCTCGTTAAAGGGTTATTGATGCGGACTGCCACCGATTTTACACTGTGGCAGCTTATTGCGTATCCGTTCGTGTACACGTGGCAGCTGTGGGTATAAGCATCCCTGATACATTCTTCCCGGCAAAAACTATCACGTTTGCGCCCTGCCTGTTTTAATGATACACTATGAATAGAAGGACACGTGATATGATAAAAGGCATATGTCAAATTCAAGCATAACAAAAGAAGCCCTCTCCGCTTCTCTGAAAAAACTTATGATGAAATATCCTCTCAATGAAATCCACATTCAGATGATAACTGATGACTGCGGTGTAACACGCCATACATTTTACACCCATTTTCAGAACATATACGATCTGCTCGGATGGCTGTATGAACACGAGCTCGTTGAAGACCTCGAAAAATGCTGTAATTACGCAAAATGGCGCGACGGTGTACTGCTTGTTCTCAATTATACGCTGAAAAACAGGATAATATGCCTGAATACGTTCAATTCAATGGGACGGGATCACCTTGAAATGTTTCTGTACAATACATTTTTCCACGTGTTAAACGGCATCATTTCCGATCTGACTGTAGACATGCAGATTGATGAAAAACTGAAACAGGAAATAGGTGATTTTTACGTAAATGCCATCATAGGAGTTTTTACCGGCTGGCTTAAAAAGGATATGGCAGAATCTCCTGAGATTGTCGCAGACTGGATAGAGCAGATGGTCAGGGGAAATATTGTACGCATACTCTCGGAACACAATAAAAAAAGGTCGAAATAGTTTCACATTTAAGGCAGACTGTTACATTTTTACACAGCTGTGTAAAGCTGTCCATTTACGGATGCTGAAACCCGGAATATCTTAAAAGAGAAATTAAATTTCATTTGGAGGTATACAGAATGGGTAACTATCAGAGGATCAATCCAAAGGCACCGGCAGACATTGAACGGCGCCAGGCGTATCTGCTCGGAGGCGGCATCGCAAGTCTTTCTGCAGCAGAATTTCTTATCAGAGACGGACACATGCCGGCAAAAAACATTCACATTGTTGAAATGCTCCCGGTGGAAGGCGGCTCCATGGACGGTGCCGGAACTGCCGAAGAGGGGTATACTGCGCGCGGAGGACGCGAAATTGAAGAACATTTCGAATGCTTTATGGATCTGTTCGGCTCAGTTCCTTCGCTCACAAATGCGGACAGAACCGTTCTGGACGAATTCCGCGAACTCAATCTTGAAGAGCCCATCGAGTCCCACTGCAGAATCGTAAGCGGTCAGGGTAAAAAAGGCGACTTCTCTTCGCTGGGACTTTCAACGGAAAATGCCCTTGAACTCGCCCGCCTTCATATGCTGTCGGAAGAAAAACTGGGAAGCACGACAATCGAACAGTACTTCAGCCCCAGTTTCTTTCAGACCAATTTCTGGTTCTTCTGGGCAACTATGTTTGCTTTTGAAAAATGGCACAGCGTTGTCGAAGTAAAGCGGTATACAGAACGGTTCATGCACCTTATCGGCGGGCTCAACTGTCTTAAAGGCATTCTGCATACTGAATACAACCAGTATGACTCACTCATTCTGCCCCTCGTAACGATGTTGAAAGATCAGGGTGTGCAGTTTGAATACGGCTGCAAAGTCACAGATATCGACTTTGATTTGAACGGTGGTAAAAAAACTGCAACCGCGTATCATTACATACAGAACGGCTCGGAAAAAGTGCAGAAAATTCAGGGCAGCGACGTTGTACTTTTCACGAACGGTTCCATGACTCAGAATACCACACGCGGCAGCCTCAACAAACCGGCCGTTATCAACCGCTCTGACGACAAGGGCTGTTTTTCCGTATGGGAAAAAATTGCTGCAAAAACGGACGGATTCGGTCATCCGGAAAAATTCTGCAGCGATATAGACAAATCGAAATGGCTGTCGTTCACCGTTACGCTTAAAGACGACGACATCGTATTCCCGTACCTGCTGAACCTGACCGGCGACAAACCGGGAATGGGCGGACTGGTGACAATCAAAGATTCCAGCTGGTTCATGAGCTGGGTTGTACCGAAACAGCCGCACTTTATCAATCAGCCGGAAAACGTAAAAGTGCTCTGGGCATATGCGCTTAACCTTGACGTAGAGGGTGATTATATCAAAAAGACAATGTCAGACTGCACGGGAAAGGAAATGTTTGAAGAGCTTCTGTTTCATATGGGGCTTAAAGACAAAATACCGCAGATTCTGACGCACACCGTGAATGTCATTCCGAGCATGATGCCGTACATCACGTCGCAGTTCATGCCGCGTGTCGCCGGTGACCGCCCCGAAGTCATTCCGGCAGGAAGCACCAATTTTGCATTCGTCGGCCAGTTTGCGGAAGTACCGCAGGACTGTGTCTTTACCGTAGAATATTCTGTCCGCAGCGCAATGATGGCTGTTTACGGCCTGCTCAATCTTGAAAAAGTTGTAGAACCGGTCTATCCCAGCCAGTACGATGTCCGTGTGCTTGCATCAGCTGCAAAAACATGCCTTAACCTGAACAATGTCCCGCTCAAGGACATACCGCTCGGAAAACTGCTTGCGGGAACTGAACTTGCAAAAATGCTGTAAAGTATAAAACCGATTACCGGAATCCTGTCACTTGAATTTAAAACGACAGGATTCCGGTATGTATTACGCAGGCGGTAAAATGCTGTTACGGAGAACATGCAGGTGTCAAAAATTTCGTTTTCGGGATACTACCGGGTTCCCAGCGCATGCTCCATTTCAGACAATGATATCAGTTTATTTTTTATGAACGGTATATCTCCCATGCCGATGGCATTCGCCGGGCAGTATTCCATACACCGCTGGCATAAAATGCATTTATCAGATTTTACGTCTATATGCCGGCTGTTTACATCAGCACAGTCCTGAGGGCAGATTCTTACGCATATCCCGCAGTTGATGCATGTACTGGCAACTGTTTTTTTGAACATTTTCGGCCAGAGTTTTGCAAGACTTTTTGATCTGAAAAAACTGCTCATGATATCCGAATACACCGGTATGTCTTTCCACTCCGCAGTACCTGCTTCAAGAGAATCAATAAACGCAGCCAGCTGTTGTACGGCTGTTTCAATCTTCCGGTTTTTACCGGCATCTTCCGTCTTTTCCATAAAGAAGTTCGGCATAAGCAGTTCGACTGCACCGACGGGTTTGTATCCTTTCTTTTTGAGAATCTTTTTTACGGGACCTTTTATGCCGCCGGAATATTTTTCAAGCGTATCAACAAGAAACACTTCAGTTCCCTGCCCGTCCGGTAAATTTTTCAGAAAATTCCACACAATCGGAAACGTTCCCTGGACAGCGACAGGAACAAATATACCTGTCGATTTATCAGCAGCAGTCTGCACTACAGCAGTTCGCGTTATGGGAGTGAGCGTACAGTGATATCCCTTTGCATCCAGAATTTCTTTCGCTTTCTGCGCCATAAACAGTGTATTTCCCGTACCCGAAAACCAGAATATCTCCACGTTTTTCTGCATCTGCTATCCTTCTGAAATTTGAATAATTTTAATCCGCTTTTATACGGCGGTTTTGCTCTCCCGTGAACATGCTGATTAAGTCATGGCGATTTTATCAGCCTAATCCTAGTGATGGAAAAGCCGTATTCCGGTAAACGCCATGACCATGTTGTACTTGTTGCACGTCTGAATCACGTCGTCGTCGCGGATTGAACCGCCCGGCTGTGCAATAACGGTTGCACCGCTCTTATGAGCACGCTCAATATTGTCCCCGAACGGGAAAAATGCGTCGCTTCCGACCGCTACATCAGTATTTTTTGCAAGCCATGCAAGTTTTTCTTCCTTCGTAAAAACGGCGGGTTTTGTCTTGAAAATCGTCTGCCACTTTCCTTCCGCAAGCACGTCCATATATTCGTCTCCGATATATACGTCGATTGCATTGTCACGGTCAGGACGTTTAAGTCCGTCTGCAAACTCAAGTCCGAGCACCTGAGGCGACTGGCGCAGCCACCAGTTGTCTGCTTTATTTCCCGCAAGGCGCGTACAGTGAACGCGGGACTGCTGTCCGGCCCCCACGCCGACAGCCTGCCCGTCCTTCACATACGCGACGCTGTTGGACTGCGTATATTTCAGGACGATAAGAGATACGATGAGATCGCGTTTTTCCGATTCGGTCAGGTTCTTGTTCTTTGTCACGATATTTGCAAGACATGTTTCATCAATAACAATGTTGTTCCTACCCTGTTCAAAAGTAACGCCGAATACCTGTTTTCGTTCAATCGGTTCTGGGACATAATCTTTGTCTATCTGAATCACTGCGTATCCGCCTTTCTTTTTGCCCTTGAGGATCTCAAGCGCTTCCGGTTCAAATCCGGGAGCGATAATTCCGTCAGAAACTTCCTTTGCAATAAGACGGGCCGTCGGAACGTCGCATGTATCGGACAGGGAAATAAAATCACCGAAAGACGACATACGGTCGGCGCCCCGCGCGCGGGCATACGCTGCAGCAAGCGGAGACAGTTCAATGTCGCCGGTAAAGTAAATCTGTCTGTGTATATCGGAGAGCGGAATGCCGACGGCTGCACCGGCAGGAGATACGTGTTTAAAAGAAGCGGCCGACGGCAGTTTTGATGCGGCCTTGAGTTCCTTCACAAGCTGCCAGCCGTTAAGGGCGTCAAGCAGATTGATGTATCCGGGCTTTCCGTTGAGCACTGTAATCGGAAGGCTGCCTGTTTCCATAAATACCCGTGCCGGCTTCTGGTTCGGGTTGCATCCGTATTTAAGTTGAAGTTCTGTCATAGTGTCACTTTAACAGGAAATACAGGATTCCTCAATATGCAGGTATACTTCACTTTTATTTCTGAACTGCAGGCAGTGCCAGCGTCAAAACCGCACCGCCCTCCGGCGCATTCCCGGCGGAAATACTGCCGTGCATGACATCCATAATAACTTTTGCAATCGACAGTCCCAGTCCGGAACCGCCGGCGTTCCGGTTATGAGACGGATCACCGCGGTAAAAACGTTCAAATATATGCGGCAGGATTTCAGGTTCAATGCCGGGACCCGTATCGGTAAACGTTATAATAACCCGCATATTTTCTTCACGCGTCTCAACGGTAATACGTACAAGACTTGCCGCAAATTTTATACTGTTTGAAACAATAATTGTAAAAGCCTGATACAGAAGCTCTTCTTCTGCCGTTACGACAGTCATGTCCGGTACACTGTCATATGTAAATGTCGTTTCCGGTGACCATACGCTGGTGTCGTCCGCAAGACGGTTAAGCAGCGGCTTTACAGGGACAGGCATCATCGATAATTTTTCCACGCCATTTTCAAGTCTGGCAAGCAGCAGCAGATTCGTAATTATTGCTTCCATCGAATGAGATTCGGTTATAAGTGCATTTATTGATTTTTCAAGTTGAACAGAATCATTTTTCCCCCAACGCCGTATAAGATTTGCATGACCAAGTATTACCGCAAGCGGTGTCTTAAGTTCATGCGATACGTTTGACGTAAACTGACGTTCACGGTCAAAGTCGGCTTTGAGGCGGGAAAATAAATCATTAAATGTCGACGCGAGCGTATCAAGTTCATCTCCTGTTCCTGCTACCGGCAGCCGCTGGCTGAGGTTCGCACTGCTGATTTTCTGCGCCATTTCGATCATTTCCTTAACAGGTTTTAGCGTACGCCGCGTAATCAGAAGTGCCGCGCGAAAAGAAATAAGAAGCAATGGGAAAAACAGAATAAGCATGAGGCGCGGGAGACCCGATAAAAGCCGCTCGGACGTATCCCTGTCCATATTGAGGGCTACTTCCACGGTAAATAATTCTCCGCTGTCGGTTTTGTACTGCTTTGCACAGTATAAAATATTGAGATCGCCGTCAATAAAATAATCTCTGCTCCGGTAGCGGACGGTTCGTCCGTTGGTAACGGGAAGTTTCGGCAGAAAGGGATCATCGGTTTTAAAAACAACGCTGCTTCCGCCTCTGTACACGCTGAAAAGGATATAATACGGAAGTTCGTCGTTAAGAAGTATTTCTTCCGTAGTTTCAGAGTTCTGGCTTATCATCTCGGAAAACGATGAAGAAATGCGGTCCATCGCAAAAAAAAGTTCGCGGTTCTGCTGTATGCGGATATTGCTTCTTAACAGGAGCACTATTGCAAAGGACAGCACAAGAATTATAATAGTAATAAGCAGGGAAAATCTGAGAGCCAGATATGCGGCTACTGATAAATACCGTGTATGCTTCTTTTTCATTTTTTATTTTCACCTTTCATTGTATATCCGAATCCGCGCACCGTCGTAATGTATTCTTCACCTGCCTGTTCGTCAATTTTCTGCCGTATATAGCGTACATATACGTCGACAGAATTCTCGTCGATATAATGTCCCTGCCCCCATACCGCCGAAATAAGCTGCTCCCGGGTAAGTATCGTATTCTGATTTTCCATAAGCGTCTTAAGCAGAAAAAATTCGGTACGGGATAACTCAACCGCTTTGCCGTCCAGAAAAGTTTCCATCCTGTTCGGATATAATACAAGATTCCGTATTTTCAGAACAGAAGCAGTCCCCGACAGACGGCGCATCACTGCACGCATACGTGCAAGCAGTTCCTCAATTTCAAACGGTTTTGTAAGATAATCATCAGCACCCGCATTAAGACCGTTTACTTTGTCAAATGTCTCGCCTCTTGCAGTAAGCAGAATGACAGGTACGTTCGATGACTTTCTGATGCGCCGGAGGACTTCAAGGCCGCTCAATCCGGGAAGCATTATATCAAGCAGAACAATATCCGGCACACATGATTCAAACACTGTAAGCGCCGTTCTTCCGTCGGCTGCATACTGTACCTCAAAACCTTCATGACAAAGCTCTGTTTTAAGGAATCCCATAATTCCCGCATCATCTTCGACAACAAGTACTTTTTCCATCAGTTGCTCCCTGTCCCATCAGGCTTTTTAAATACCTGCACATAACTGTCAGTAATCCCGTCAAATAAGTTCAATAAAAGAGGTGAACCGTTAAAACTGGCAGCAGAAATAAATTCCAGCCGGATTTTCGCATCTGCAGAATTCAGGAGTATTCCGCACCTTTCTTTGGAAAATTCCAACCGGAGTTCCGTTCCCGCCTTATTAAACAATTCAGACGTTCCGTATGGAACAGGCTGCCCGTTCACCAGAATAGCAGCAAGAGATACAGTTCTCGGATCGACAGCACTGTTAAAATAGACATCAACCAGCAAATTTCCCGCTTCTGTCTTTTCTGCTACAATTTTTACAACATAAAAGTCTGAATGCTTCGGCGTCATCCGCATACCATGGTACGGCACGACTTCATGAGACGGCTGTGCAATAGAAGAGGAAACCGTAAACAACAATATTAAAACAGGAAAAAATAAATAACTCATTTTCCGGAATTTCATAATCATATATCACTATAGTATGTTATTTCATTCTTTTTGTATTGAGATTCAAGATTAAAAAATTTTAATCTTCTTCCAATCGGATTTTCATGAACAATGCTTCAATTACTACTATATTCAGAATCGTCAGGCAGATAAAAAGCCTGACTCACAATTCTCATATAGGAGTAAACGAAAGTATGAAAAAGACATTTTCAGCACATGCAGCTGTAATTCTTACAGCGCTCACCCTTGCAGCCGCACCGGTATTTGCGGCGGATGCTGCGAATACAGCAGCAGCAACAACGACAACTACAGCTACAACAGCACCAGCCGCTGCTGCAACAACCACAGAAGCCAAAAAGCCGGCAGCAAAAAAAACTGTTGCTAAAAAAACGGCAGCAAAAAAAGCTGCAATAACGGTACCCGTTATCTCCGTTTCAAAATACGGTGAAAAGACAGCAGGTGCTTTTACTGTTACATGGAAAGACGCAAGCAGCGGTAAATACACATATGCGCTTGAACGTGCAGAAGCAGATAAAAACGGCAAAATAACCGGAACTTTTGCAGCTGCTGCGGCTGCAACAAACACGGACAGCACATACACAGTAACAGATACTGTAGATGCAGAAAAATATTATAAATACCGCCTCACTGCATCTGACGGAAAAGAGACAGGAAAAGGTGCTTCAAAGACAGTATCTTCGATTACTGCTGCGACATCAGCTGCCGTAAAGAAGTAACTTACAGACGCATGTAAAATTATTCGTAAAAAAGTATTCCCCTTAATTGGGGAATACTTTTTTACAGACTGTTGATTTTTCCGGACAGTTGTTTGCCGCTGCATAACCTCTCTTCAGATTCGTATATAAAAACAGGGATTAAAAGTTTCTACTTTTTGTCCATTTAATTTTCACGAAGGTTCACTACAAAGAATGTATATTTATTGATGTCAGAACAAAAAAATCTCTGACTAACCAGTTTTATGCTGGCTTAATCCATTTTTGGGGAGTTAACCTATGAACAAATCATTATCCAAACGCATTATCGTCGTAACCGTAATCGCTTTTGCAGCCATTCCTATGTTTGCAAAGCCTGTAACCAGGGATAGAGACAGGGACAGAGATTTTAGGGGTCAGTGCGGTTATTTTTACGATATGCCCGGTCTAAATGAAGATCATCCTATGGGAATGATGAGGGCAAAAACAATGGGCTTTGTTGCATCTATAGACAAAGATACAATCGTTATTACAGATGCTGACGGTAAAGATGTACAAATTCATATAAACCCGTTAACAAGAATAATAAAACTGCCTCTTGAAAAGCAGCTTGGTGAAAAACGAAATGAACCTGATGAAAGACAAAATATCGAGGCTTCTGACATTGGAACAATCACAGACATAACAAAAGGCAGCTGGATTCTGGTCACAAGTTTTGACACCGGCACTGCAGAAATTGAAGCAAGATGTATCATTATTCCTATCGTTCCTGGAAAGTAAACCGACCAGTTCAAACAGTTTTAAAGACCTGCCCGGATAAGGCAGGTCTTTACATTTTATGCATACTTTCTCCGTTGTACAATCTCGCGCATGATGATACACCCGAGAATGACTATACCACCGGCAAGAGTCCATACAGACGGCACTTCGTGCATAAACAGAAGAACCCAGACAGGATTCATAAGAGGTTCAATCATAGAGATAAAAGACGCGCTTAGTGCACGTACATTGTTTATACCTCTGGCATACAATATGGATGGTACACCTATCTGAAACACTCCAAGCAGAACAAGGCCGATATATGACGATACCATCATAGTTCCGGAAGGAAGACCGTATATGAACATAAACGGAAGACCGGTAAGAAATGCCATTATATGTGCAATCATAAACGCATCCTGAGAACCTCTGCGCCGGAGTTTACGCATAAATATTGTACAGAATCCCCATGTCGTACCGGAAAGAGCTGCAAGCAGATTGCCTGTCATGTGTCCGCCTTTTAAACCATCCGCAAAAAACAGTATCATTCCGAGTACAACGCATGCTACAGTAACGTAATCCGACCTGCTGTTTTTTTCACCGAGAATCAACGGGCCGAAGAGTATGATGTAAACAGGATCTGTATACTGGAGAAGAATTGCATTTGCGGCAGTCGTCATTTTATTTGCAACAATGTAAAGCACCATCGTGCCTGCGTAACATGCACCCGCCGCATACAAATAAAACGTCGCGCGCCCGTCGATTTTCCCGCTTATCCCATCACGCACTGTAAATGACGGCAGACGGTGCAGAATAATACATACGGTAACAAGACCGATAAGACTGCGCATGCCCGCTATAGCAAACGGATTCCAGTCGACTAGTTTTACAAGTACTCCGCCGGTACTCCACAAAAGCGCACAAAATGCAAGGGATACTATCCCGCCAGAGGTTGTTGTTGACTGCATATAATCTGCACTTGTTAATTTTTTTCCGCGTCTGTAAATACGGAATCTATTTCATAATTGGCAATAAAATCCTGCACGTCAGCAGAGTCCATTGTAATCCCGTAAGCTTCTTCGCTGCCGGCATGTATATCAGCACTCATATTCTTAAAATCAGCATAACTGATCTGTACTCCCTCAAGCCCACCTTTGTCCGCACTTCTGGAAAAACCTGTTTTTCCGTTATAGTTGATAAAAATCGCGCTCATACCAGCAGCCCTCTGTAAATAGAAATAATAATTTGAGTATACCTGATACATCTTCATAAATCAACAACGTGCGGCCATAGTACGGCGGCCGCAGGAAACTCATTGCAGGGATGTCCGGCCTATGCGCCTCCGGAAGACACCGTCTTCCGGATTGTTTGAAAAAATACTCAGATACTACTGCTCAAAAGCTGCCGGACAGGGATGTCCGGCCTATGCGCTTCAGGAAAACATAGTCTTCCTGATTATTTGAAAAAATACTCAGATACTACTGCTCGAAAGCTGCCGGACAAGGATGTCCGGCCTATGCGCTTCAGGAAGACATAGTCTTCCTGATTGTTTGAAAAAATACAGGATGTATTTTTTCAAACCACTCCCTGAGCTATCATTGCTTTTGCAACTTTTATAAATCCGGCTATGTTCGCACCTGCTACATAGTTTCCTTTCATGCCGAATTCCTCGGCCGTAGTGTATGCGTTATTGTGAATGTTCGTCATAATCTGGCGGAGCTTCATATCAACTTCTTCGGATGTCCATGAAAGCCGCTCGCTGTTCTGGCTCATCTCAAGGCCCGACACGGACACACCGCCTGCGTTGGAAGCCTTTCCGGGAGCAAAAAGAACACCGGCTTTCTGAAATTTTTCTGTCGCTTCAAGCGTAGACGGCATATTCGCACCCTCTGCAACAAGTTTTACGCCGTTTTTAATAAGCATATCGGCGTCAATTCCATCCAGCTCGTTCTGTGTTGCACAGGGGAATGCGCAATCAACTTTTACAGACCAGGGCTTTGCACCGGCAGTGAACGCTGCAGACGGATATTTAGTAACATATTCGTCAATCTTCTTGTGCTCTGAACGGAACTGTTTTACAAAATCAAGCTTTTCCATGGTAATCCCGTCAGGATCATAAATGAAGCCTGTAGAATCGCTCATAGTAACAGGTTTCGCTCCAAGCTGGATAAGCTTTTCGACAGCGTACTGAGCAACGTTACCGTCACCGGAGACTGAGCATACCTTGTCTTTGAAATTATCTTCTATTTTCCAGAGCATGCACTCTGCAAAGTAGATAAGCCCGTAGCCGGTTGCTTCTGTACGGATAAGAGAACCGCCGAACTGAAGTCCCTTTCCGGTGAGGACACCGGAAAACGTGTTCGTAATCCGTTTATACTGACCGAACAAATATGCAACTTCCCTGCCGCCGACACCTTTGTCACCCGCCGGTACGTCTGTATCGGGCCCGATGTGACGGTACAGTTCAGTCATGAACGACTGGCAGAAACGCATAACCTCGGCATCAGATCTGCCGTGAGGATCGAAATCCGAACCGCCTTTCCCGCCGCCCATAGGAAGCGTCGTAAGGCTGTTTTTCAGAACCTGTTCGAATCCAAGAAATTTAAGTACAGAAAGATTCACCTCCGGGCTGAAGCGGAGTCCCCCTTTGTACGGTCCGATTGCGCTGTTGAACTGTACGCGGTATCCGCGGTTAATGTGATTCGCACCTTTGTCGTCTGTCCACGGTACGCGGAACATAATGACACGTTCCGGTTCCACAAAACGCTCAAGAACAGCATTCGGCTCAAGGTCCTTCTGCATTTTTTCAACTACCGGATCAAGAGTCGTAAGGACTTCCTGAACCGCCTGAAGAAATTCTGGCTGATCGGCATTCTTTAACCGAACGTCGTCCCAAATCCGAGAAACGTAAGCATTTTTCATATTTTGTAACCCCTGTGTCTGTCTTCTTTCCATGAAGCCAGACATGTACCATAATACTGTCAAAGGATATTTTTGAACAGCAATGATATAAATAAATATAAATAAAGAAATAATTTTTCACATATATTTTATTTTTCTTTTCTGCTATACTCTTTTCCACAATGAATCTGCTTTCTATTAATGGACTTTCAAAAACAGGGCGTGAAGAACCGCTTTTTACCGATATAACGTTCGGTTTAAACGAAGGCGACAAAGCTGCTGTCATCGGACGGAACGGGACAGGAAAATCAACACTGCTCAGCATCATTGCAGGTACTCTTGAACCTGATTCCGGCTCTGTCGTTACGGCAAAAGATGCGGGAATCTCGTATCTTCCGCAGAATCCGGTTTTCAATTCCGGCGACACAATCCGCAGTCACATATTCAAAAGCAGCTCTCCAAAACTTGAGATAATCCGTGAATACGAAGATACCTGCTTACTGCTCGGACAAAACAAGAGTGCGCAGAAGCGGTACGACGAACTTAATCAGCTTATGGAAAAGCAGGATTTGTGGAACTACGAAGCGCAGATACGTTCGATACTTTCAACACTCGGCATAACGGACATGACGCGGAAAATGGGAACGCTCTCCGGCGGGATGGTAAAAAAAGTAGCACTCGCGCAGGTACTTGTTGAAGACACAAAACTGCTCCTGCTTGACGAACCGACAAATCACCTGGATATTACAACAATCAACTGGCTGCAGGAATATCTGCACGATACAAAGCGCAGCGTACTTATGGTAACGCATGACCGCTACTTTCTCGACGCAGTATGCGGCAGCATATACGAGCTTGCGCGCCATCAGCTGAAACTGTATCTGGGCAACTACACTGTATATCTCGAAAAGAAAGAAACAGAGTCGGAAATTGAACAGAATACGGACCGCCGTCTTGAAGCCGTGCTGCGGGTTGAACGCGACTGGCTTATGCGGGGACCGTGCGCCCGCGGTACAAAAGCAAAAGCCCGCATACAGCGCGACGAACAGCTTATCAACCGCGAAAAATTCCAGGCAGACAGGGAATTTTCATTCGAGGTAAAAGGCAGGCGGCTTGGTGGTAAAGTGCTTGAGCTTCATAACATCACAAAACAGTTTCCCAAAGGATATGCAGGCGCCGGAATGGGAAATATGACGCCCGTACTCAGGAATTTTTCATACACGTTCACGGCAGGACAGAAAATCGGCGTTTTCGGCGATAACGGCACGGGAAAATCGACACTGCTGAATATCATAACCGGCGCAATCCCGCCCGACACCGGTACTATTGTTGCTGGTGTCAACACTGTATTCGCGTACTATCAGCAGAATCCGGTTTTCACGGACACATCGCTGACAGTTCTGGAATACATCAGGGAAGCGGCGGAAATGATTACAATGAACGACGGTAAAACGATGAGCGCGGCCCAGTTCCTTGAAGAATTCGAGTTCAGCGGGAAAATACAATACTCGCAGGTCAGTACACTGAGCGGCGGTGAACGAAAACGACTTTTCCTTGTGCGCCTTCTTATGAGTAATCCGAATTTTCTCATTCTCGACGAACCGACAAATGATTTTGATATTTTCACCATGAATATTCTTGAGCAGTTTCTGGCAGGATATAAAGGCTGTCTGCTTGTCGTAAGTCACGACCGTTACTTTATGGACAAAGTCGCGGATACACTTTTCATTCTTGAAGACGACGGCAGCGTAAGTGGTTTCGTCGGAAAATGTTCTGAATATGTTGAATACAGAAAGGAAAAACAGAGGCAGACAGAGGAAGAACGGAAAGCTACCGAGGCAAAAAAAGCACAGGCGGCTGTAGACAAACCTCAGGAGACCGAACCGGCGGCAGACGGCGGCGAAAAACAAAAAAAACTTTCATTCAGGGAACAGCGTGAGTTTGAACAGCTGGAAAAAGACATTGCGGCATCAGAAGCACGGCAGAAAGAGCTTGAAAAACTCATGAGCGGAAACGAAAGTGATTACACCAAAATAAGCGGATATAACAGTGAGTATCAGAAACTGAGCTGCGAACTTGAAGAAAAATATGCGCGGTGGGAAGAACTGGCACAGTAGTATGTAAATTGCACTGAGCGGCAGAAAGGTTTACCCATCACGACAGAGTGTGTTATACTCTGTGCTATGACAAAGCAAACTGTTTTCCTGCTTGCAGGTGCCGCAATCTGCATTTCATCACTGGCCGTTATCGGCGGAATATCATATGCTTCAGATAAAAAAATTATGATGCCCGCCGCAATTGAATCAGAAAAAGATTCCATAAAAAAAATACAGGCTGAGAAAGTGACGGGCATTATTTCAACAATGGGTGAACGTGCAAAAAATGCTGTGAGAATTGACGATATGGATGCATTCATTGCAGACCTGGACAAAGTTCTCGCGTTTAACGCAGAAAATCCCGCCAATGATCTGCCTCTGCTTACGCTTGTCGACAAACAGCATTATCTTCCTGACGGATATGTACCGAAGCAGCTCATCCCTCTTGTAAAGAACAATGATTTTTCCATAAACCGCGGGGACCTTTCACTGCGCGCCGAAGCGGAAGCTGCGCTGCATACGCTTTCGCAGGCTGCTTTAAAAGACGGTACCAGGCTCCTTGTAAGCTCATCGTACCGCTCATACGAATATCAGAAAACAGTGTATGAAAAATGGGTCCGCATAGACGGCCAGGAAGAAGCCGACAGGGAATCGGCCCGTCCGGGAACAAGCCAGCACCAGCTCGGGACGGCCGTAGACTTCGGCTCCATTACCGACGATTTTGCTGAAACACCTGAAGGCTCGTGGCTGTATGCGAATGCGGAGGAATACGGCTGGAGCCTCAGCTTTCCGCAGGGATATGAAGATGTAACCGGATACCGCTGGGAGTGCTGGCATTTCAGGTATATCGGAAAAGATGCATGCAGATTCCAGAAAAAGTACTTCGGCGACATCCAGCAGTTCATGATTGAATTTATTAACAGCTGGACGGCGGCACAAAACTAACTGCTTCTGAAGCCTGATGCATAAGTCAGTCTTTCAGCAGATATTCCACAGTAGTGACTACACGGACCGCTTTCTTTTCTTCCAAGCCGACCGCTGCGTCATCAATTGTAAAAAGCCCCTGTGACGCCGATTTTATTTTCCCGACTTTGCTGCCGGAATCGCGCGCAAACTGTTCTGCTGCTTCACGGGCGTTTTTTGTTGCTTCTGCAATCATTTCCGGTTTTATATTGTTAAGCCCGGTAAATTCGTACTGCACTTTGGAATCATAATCCTGTGAAACTGCAATACTGCTGCCCATGAGGTCAAGGGAATCTGCCTGCGCCTTTTTTACAGCCGTAACATTTTTCGACCTGACAAGGATGACCTGTTTTGTAATGTACGTAAAACGGGCTTTGTTTTCACTCATATACGGATTAACAGACGTGTCGGTAATTGCCGGAGCCTGCACGGTATAATCGTCCGGCGTAAGTCCCCTCTTTTCCAGATATGCCGTTACGATTTTTGTATCGTCCATAATTTCCTTCTGAAGCTGCAGGAGATTATTTCCGCCGATACTGAACGTGAGCGGCCACACTGCCATATCCGCATCGACTTCCCGTTCTGCAAGCCCGCGGACGCTTACAACACGATCCGGTTTTGCGATTCTGCCGAACCCGCCGGCAATAATAAGAGATGAAATAATAATTGCCGCAGTAATCATTATTCCCTTATACAAAGATATCTTACTTTTCGCATCGGCCTTTTCCATACTATAACCTCTTTTATTAATTTAGGGCACCTCTACAGACAAAAATATCATACAGCTGAAATAACGAGAGACATACAGCCTTTAAATTCGGCCGTACCGTATTCAAAAGGAAGAATAAAGTGCATGCCTTTGCGGACGGAAATTCCATCGATTTCACCGCTGCCATCGATAACGGATACAAGCATGAATTTCTGATCCTGGGTAATTTCCGTCTCATTTTTTACATCGAGCGTCCACACGCTGAAAAAAGTGCAGCCGACAAGCTCACGCATGTTTGTATTGCATGTTTTCCGGCTGTTTTTCGGCGGTTCTTTTGCAACGAACGGAGCCTTTATGACATCAATACTCTGCTGAACATGAAGTTCCCGCGGTTTACCGTCCGACAGGCGGTCGTAGTCGTATACACGGTATGTAATGTCGCTGTTCTGCTGAGTCTCAAGCAGGAGCGTACCGCCTTTTATTGCATGGACTGTACCGGGTTCGATGTAGAAGAAATCGCCTTTGTGCACAGGAACTTCGCGGATAAATTCCTTCCATCTTTTCTGCTCTATCATCTCTTTCACTTCTTCGTGATTTTCAGCATTGTGCCCTATCACGATTGTCGTTCCCGGCTTTGCGTCAAGAATATACCAGCACTCGGTTTTTCCAAGTGAACCATTCTCGTGCGTCTGAGCATACGCATCGTCGGGATGCACCTGAATTGACAAATCCGCTTCTGCATCTATTATTTTGGTTAAAAGAGGAAAACGGTCTCCGCTCACATTCCCGAAAAGCCCGCGGTGTTCCGACCACAGTCGTGATAAATGCATTCCTGCGTATGTACCTGATGCAATAGTACCGTCGCCGTTCGGATGAGCACTGATTGCCCAGCATTCCCCTATATGGCTGCCGGGTAAGGTACAGCCGAATTCGGCAAGGCGTGTGCCTCCCCATATTGTTTCCTTCAGGACAGGATTCAAAAAAAATATTTCTTTATTCATGTTTTTACTATAACATATCACTACAAAAAATCAAATAACGCAGCACCCCCATGACTAAAGTCATCATGCAAATCGTACGGTTATTATACACATTTTACAGACTTACAAAAAAATCTGATTATGCTGCCTTTGTACAGAAAAACAGTCCGCTCCCACCTGAAATAATTACGCTATGCTCCGGCTCGCCAGAATAGGACGATTTGCAGCGAAGCTCCCCGCGCAGAGTCGCACGCGGAATTATTTCAGGTTCCGCTCCCCGTTTTTCTGTATACGCTGCTTCCAATTGATACACTTCTGTACTACCTGCAGGATATGAAGTAATAAACGACGTTTAGAAGAATCAAAAGACGGGATCCAGGGGTGTCCCCTGGTCATGCTGGGAAAAGTAAGTGGTTTGGAGAGAGAGAAACACCGCTTTGAAAGTAGAGGGGTTCTCTCTCTCCAAGAAAACGTACGACATTTTTACTCTTGCTAAATAAGGAGATAAGTCATATTTTATACATATGAAGCAGCCAGATAGAATCTCTCATTACTTCAAATCAGAGATTGGTGTCCTTATCATAGTCACTGTCTCCGGGCTTATTTATAACATAGGTCTGCTTGCAGGTCCCTATTTTCAGGGTAAATTGATTGATGCTGTTGCGCAGGGACAGCACCTGCGTCCAGTTCTGCTTGTCTCGCTGCTCTTTATCGCCGTAATTGCCGTTGTCCAGACTGCACGTGCCGTAAAACGTTTTTACGTGCGCCGTTTTGCGAACGACGTAAACGCACAAATGCAGAATGTTATTTATAAAAATATTGTTAATGAAAGCGAAGACAACCTGTTAAACGGTACTGTCGGCAGTCTTATGACAAAGGCCGTCTCAGACGTAGATGCATGCGTCGAAGGTATGCGGAAATTTACAACAGAAATTTTTGATACAGGTGTTTTCCTTGTTTCATATTTCATCGCACTCTCCGTATACGACTGGAAACTCACGCTTGTTTCATGTGCATGCATACCGCCAGCACTTTTCATAGCCGGAAAACTGCGGAAAGTGATTGTGGGTTACACATCCTCATGGCGTAAAAGCGTGAGCAAAGTTGCAAACACGACATACGATTATGTAAATAATGCAATGCTTTACCGTATTAACGGGCGCGAATCGGATAACTGCACAGCATATGAAGAACTTAATAAGGACTACGAAAAAAAAGCCGTCCTTGCCAACATATGGGAAAATTCAATGATGCCCCTGTACAAAATAATTTCACTTATCGGTGTCATTGCAATTGTTATTGCAGGCGCGGACAAAGTAACGGCAGGCATCTGGACGGTGGGAAAATTTACTGCATACATTACTATGTTCATTGCACTTGCGGAAAAAACAAGCCATGCAGGAAAACTTTTCAATTCAGTGCAAAAAGCAGAAGTATCATGGAAACGCATAAAACCTTTCATGCAGAATGCAGCCGGAGACACAACTGTTGATACAAAAATCACAGTTGAAGTTACAACGGAGAGTCCGGAAACGTACAGAGGCCCTGAGGCGGTGTCTCTCGAACATGTCTCGTTTTCATGGGCAGAAGGAAATCCTTTAATAAAGGATTTATCGTTCGGCATCAAATGCGGACAGATGCTCGGTATGACAGGACCGGTCGCATGCGGTAAATCATCACTTGCCCGGATATTTCTCGGAGGAAAAACATACGGCGGTTCAATTAAACTGTGCAGCAGGGAGTTGTCTGAAATTCCGGACAATGAACGCATCAAACTCGTCTCCTATATGGGACACGAAGCAAGCCTCATGTCGGCGTCTATTTACGATAATGTCACGCTTGGTGACGGCGGAGATATTGCCGATGTCCTGCACGCAGTCTGTTTTGATGCGGACCTTGCATCAATGCACGACGGCATTCAAACGCTTGTCGGCAACGGGGGCAGACGTCTTTCCGGCGGCCAGCAGGAACGGATTGCACTGGCACGTACTCTATATCACAAAGCACCGCTTATTATTCTCGACGATCCGTTTGCTTCCGTAGACCGTACGGTTGAGCAGCAGATACTTGCTGACATCCGGACAAAATACAGTGAGTGCGCCGTATTATTAATTTCTCACCGGTTGTCACAGTTCAGAAGTCTCGACAGCGTGCTGCTGCTTGAAGGAAACGGTGCGTACACGTATTCGTCTCACGAAAAACTCATAAAGACATCTGAAATTTACCGCGAACTGTATGAACTTCAGGAAGTGAAAAACACGAAGGAAGAAAAATGACAGTGCAAACTGAAGAAAAAAATACAACGACAGCGTCCATAGTCTGCAGCATACTTGCAAAATACTGGTACATTACGCTCCTCCTCATTGTGGCCGCAGCAGGCGCAGTATTTGCAGGACTTATACCGCCGCGTATAATGCAGTCGCTCATAGACACCTATCTTGATTCCGGAAAGGCCGCAGTCCTGTCCGGTTTATCACGGATAAAAATTATACATATAGCGGCTGCCTACTTTGCATCATTTGCAGTCATCTCGCTGCTCGGAATTATTAAGGAAGCCGTACTCAGTACAGCCGGCCAGAAAATCACAGTTGTAATGCGCGATATAATGATGCGTAAAATGTCTCTCCTTCCGGCATCGTATTTTACGCAGAATGAAAGCGGCGCAACAGTTTCCCGCTTCACAAACGACATTGAAGCTGTACAGGCGCTTTTTACGAACGGTGTCGTCAGCATGATAATCGATCTGCTCAAAATAGTCGGTATTGTTATTTCCATGTGGCTGTTCAATTCCATACTCGGACTGCTGATGCTCTGCGTCCTCCCTTTTGTCTATCTTCTTACACGTTTTTTTCAAAAGCAGATGCTTGGCGCGCAGAAGAGAAAACGCAGCATAATTGCACGCGTCACCGGTTTCGTTCCGGAGACAGTACGGAACATCAGGATGATTCATTCATTCGGAAAAGAAACATATATGCAGCGTAAATACGCAGAATGCATCACCGAGAGTTACAACACGATTGAAAAAATCAATCTGTATGATTCAATTTATTCACCCATTATCAGAATAATCACGTCGTTCATCATTGCAGCTGTCGCTGTTTCCGCATCTGCCCGACTGCCTTTCATGCTGATTACTGCCGGTATGGCAGCAGCAAGCATGCAGTATATTATGGACGTGTTTGAACCAATCGGCAATCTCGGAATGGAACTGCAGAGTATCCAGAGCGCGTTCGCCGGAATTTCGCGTGTAAATGAATTCCTTGCGGAAAAAGAAGAGCCCCTGAAAAATAAAAACAAGGCGGCTGTTCTTTTCCAGAAAATGCATACAGGCAGAGGGCTTACGATAGAGCTTCAGCATATAACGTTTGCATACAAGAGCGGGGACAAAAATATTCTTGACGATGTATCTCTCGTCATACGGCCGGAAGAGCGGATTACATTTGCAGGACGCACGGGCGCAGGAAAATCGACGCTCTTTAATATTATTCCCGGACTGCTCATTCCCCAGTCCGGCAAAGTACTGATTGACGATATCGACGCAGCCTCGATTCCGAACACAGATAAACGCCGTATTTTCGGATATATAACGCAGCATTTCGATTTTATTAACGGAACGATTGCCGACCAGATTACAATGGGCGACAGAGCGATTACGCGGGCAGACATTGAAGACTCTCTTCGTTTTACGGGAATGCTTGATTATGTTAATTCGCTTGAAAGCGGTCTGGAAACACCGGCGGGGCCGCAGCAATTTTCTCAAGGACAGCTGCAGTTGCTCGCCGTTTCGCGCGCAATCGTAACACATCCTCCGATTCTGCTGCTTGATGAAATAACGGCGAATCTTGACTCCTCTACAGAGAAAAAACTTCTTACCGTACTCGATAAAGCGGGAAAAGGGCGGACGGTGCTTTCTGTTTCACACCGATTGTCTGCTGAAATCCCGTGCGACAGAATAATTACCGTAAAGGACGGAAAACTGTATTTTTAGTTCTTCCGTCGTACCGTAAATTCGATTTTCGGTTCTCTTGCCGCTTTCTCCGCGCGATGCTTATATTTCCTGTATAATATTTCCTGTGCACGTTTCGGAGATTCGCTGTCATTAAGTTCATTGGGCATCCACGCACCAGTCGGACCGAGCGTATGCGAATTGGTATTGTCCTCAAAATATATGTCGAGAATATTTTTCACTTCCGTAAAAACATGAGGGTCAAGAATCGGGAACATAAGTTCTATGCGCCTGTCGAGATTCCGTGACATCCAGTCAGCACTCGCCAGATATAGTTCCGGATTACCGCCATTCAGAAAGTAAAAAATACGGGAGTGCTCAAGGTAGCGGTCCACTATGGACACAACTTTAATATTTTCACTCATACCTTTCACACCTGGTACAAGCATGCATATCCCGCGGATATTGAGCATGATTTTTACACCTGCACGGCTTGCGCGGTACAGGGCCGCAATTACTTCCTCGTGTGTAAGGCTGTTCATTTTTGCAATGATCAATCCCTGACAGCCGGCTCCGGTGCGGTCAATTTCACGCTGAATCATCGCAAGGATACGGCTTTTCATCGTGACCGGCGCCATTGAAAAATATTTCATTGTCTGCAGCGTACTGTACCCTGTAACAAGATTAAAGAACGACGTTGCGTCGTTCGCTATTTCCTGATTTGCAGAAAATAGAGACAAATCAGAATACAGTTTTGCAGTTTTCGGATTATAATTTCCCGTGGCAATATGTACATAGCGCCGTATCGAATCGTTCTCGCGGCGGATTATCATTAATATTTTTGCATGCACTTTCAAATTAACAAGACCGTGAATAACGATAACACCGGCCTTTGAAAGTTCGTTAGCCCAGGCAATATTGCGTTCTTCGTCGAAGCGGGCTTTCAGTTCAACAAGAGCGGTCACCTGTTTCCCGTTGCGCGCAGCCCGCTCAAGAGCAGAGACAATCGGAGAATCCCTCCCGGTGCGGTACAAAGTCATTTTTATTGCAAGAACACCGGGATCGTCAGCCGCATCAGAAATAAATTTAATAACCGGCTGGTACGATTCATACGGCACGTGAAGAAGCACGTCGTGCTGTTTGAGAATATCCCAGTACGGATCAGTTTCCGGCAGCGTTACCGGGTAATAGTGCTGCCACTCGGGATACGACATCTTTACACCTTCATCGGTATCCCTGAGTTCCAAAAGCGCCCCCGGATCAAGAATGCCGTCGACTTTATATACATCGTCTTCGCCAAGTCCGAGTTTTTCCATAAGGAAAGGAAGTATCGTATTGCCCTCGCCGCTGCACGACATCTGCACCGGAAACGATAACTGCCGCTGGACGAGGACATCTTCCATCGCGTGGATAAAATTGCTTCCGGAATCCTCATCGACAGCAAAATCCGCATCGCGTGCAATTTTAAAGAACATTCTTTCTTCTACTGTAAATCCGGGAAATAACCGTGTCCCGTATTTTTCAATGATATCGTCGAGCAGTGCAAATTGTTTTCCCTTAAATCCGTCTGTCGGAAGCCATACGACACGGGGAAGCCCCGCAGGAATAGGAACGAGAGCGATACGGGGAAAATCATCGCTTCCCTTCAGCTCTTCTGATACCGACTTTATGCCTGCAATCGGTTTGAGAAGAAACGCAGCATGAAGCGTCATATTCCCGATGTGCGGAAAGACTTCCGTATCGGTACGCAGCGGTGTAAGCAGCGGATATATTTCGCTCACAAACATACTCTGCGTAAATTCATTCTGCCGGAGAGTGTATGCGGAAGGTGCGATGTACACAAGACCTTTATCGCCAAGTTCGGGTATAACATCGGACATGAGACATTCGTGCTGTCTGCGTATAACCTGATGTGCGCGCGCAGAAATCTGCTTAAGCTGCACCTCCGGAGTAAGTCCGGAAATATCTCTCTGCTGCGGATCCGCAATTTGCAGACGTTTTATTGAAGCAACGCGTACCTGAAAAAATTCATCAAAGTTGCTCGACACAATGGAAAGAAATTGAAGCCGTTCAATAAGCGGCTGATTTTTATTAAGTGCCTGATGAAGTACACGGGCATTAAATTCTATCCATGAAAGTTCACGGTTAAAAAATTTTACTTCCATACCTTATATCCCTTGATTCCTTTCAAATTTATTCTGCAAAATACTTTCTGAAAGTACATTTTTACATTAGTAAAACTTTGTAACCGAATACTGATTCAAACATACCGGCCTTTTCAGAAAGAGCCATTTTCTCAAGCATTGTATTGCGCTCTTTCGTCTGCAGCACAAGTGCATCGTTGCTGAGACGTATCGTCATGTCGGACATCTTCTGTGCATGTCCCCGGTCAAGCGCATCCGCTATCCGGAGAATGGCCGTAAGTTTCAGAATTGTCATACGGTCTGTACGTGGCAGCATCTGGAACTGATCGTCATCCTGAGGCTGAAGACGTCCCCGGTGATACTTTGCAATCTCCGCGACGATCGTATTCTCATACTTGCTCAAACCGAAAATTTCGGAATTGCGGATAATATACGAACCATGCAGATTATGCTCGTCGAGACGTATAAACACGCCTATATCATGCAGAATGGCGGATACTTCAAGAAGCAAACTGGAACGAGGTCCCAATGCAATCTCATCCTTGAGCATGTTGTATATTTTAAGACATGTTCTCCTCACATACTCAGCATGCCTTTCATCTCCGTGGTATTTGCGAAGCAGATTCATTGCAGACGCTGTAATCTGGGAATTGAATTCTTCCAGAAGCTCTTCGCTGGGCGCAGCAGTCTTGCTTATTATAAGGCCGTCCCTGATGTTCGTCTCGGGGACGATGATTGTTTTTACTTTTGTTAAATGAATGAACAGTTTATAAATTAATAAACTGACATGCATCGTCTGAGCTTCATTGTATGAAATTTTAAAACGTGCGACGCATTCTTCCGCCGAATACTGTTGTATCTCATCCACAAATTTGTCGAACGCATCGCGCTCAACCGACCACAGCCATGTCGTAATCGGTTTGCCTGCATTGAGTGCCACTAGGGAAGCGTCGCTTCCGACGGCTATAAACTGCTGTACTTCCGCCAGGTTTAATTCGCTGTCAAGCGAGCCTTTCGTATTGCGTATGAATTCTTCGATGTAGCGCTGTATATCGCCTATGGAACTTGTGAGCAGATGTATCTGCTGTTCAATGCGGGCCGTTCCCAGTTTGAGCGAATGCGCACCGGCCATTTTGCCTTTGCGGATAAGCATCATTTCCGTTGAACCGCCTCCGACTTCCAGAATCACGGAATCTTCCGTGCGGACCTTCGGCGCTTCATCCTTGAGGCATTCATTTACGGCAAGATACATGAGGCGGTTTTCTTCAATGCCGTCTATGACTTTTACCTTGAATCCTGTCTTAACAAGAATACGATCCATGACAGGGTCGCGGTTTTTTGCTTCCCGGAACGCACTCGTTGCGATTACCGTTGTCTGAAGCGGCGTTAATCCCCAGCCGGCAATCTGTTCCCGGAACCGCAAAAGAATTTTTACGCACTGAAGCTGGGTTTCCAGCGAAATCGTTCCGCCTGTGAATACGTCCCGCCCCAGAGATACAGGGAGCTCCGCGCGATCGAGAATGTTTCTTTTTCTGTCTTCTGTGAATTCAGCAACAAGGAGACGAATCCCTGTAGAGCCGATTTCAATGACTGCCTCAGGGGTCACCATATCATTAACTCCGAATATTACAGTTTATCAATAAGCATTGAACACTTGCCGGAAGGAATAGGCAGTGTCTTTTTCTTCTGATCAAGAATATTAATCGTGAAATAATAAAGCTTTTCGCTTTCCATCTGGATTTCCCAGCCCCGCGGGCTTTTGTTGCTCAATATCGTAATAAGGTTGCGTTTGAGCGACAGGTTTTCAATTCCCATAATTTCCAGGTTGGGAATAATCCAGTCGACAGTCTTGCGCGGCAGGCTTATTGAAAGTCCGATTACATTCTCAATCATGAGGGCTATCGTCGAAAGTCCCGTCGTAATTAAATAATGAGGGCAGGGAAAATCAGGATCCTTTGCCATTGAAGCCTTGCCTTCTTTACACGGCAGATACGCTTCGTATAAATCGCCCTTCTCTTTCGGGTCGTTCGGGATAAGAGCTTCAAGGATATAATACAAATGCCTGATTGAACACTCGCGTGCAAGTTCAAAATGCTGGTATTTTTCAAGTCCCTTAATCACCATAAAATTGAACGCCGGATAGACGCTTCCGCAGAATCCTTCGCCCGTTTCCCTGAAAGAGAAGCTGTCTGCAGAAAGAGTCGGGAACGGATGATCCGTGCCGAATGTCGAAGGGTTGTTCAAATGTGCAATAAGCTGATCAGCTTTGTCAGCATTCGGAATTTCCGCAAGAAGCGGCCAGAAACCGGCAATCGTTTTTTCAGGCAGGCGTTTTTCGTCTTTATCAAGATCATGGTAAAATCCCGTTGAATTGTCCCACATGAGCGAATTGATCCTTGTCTTGATTGAAAAATACATCCGGCGGTACTGAAAGCTCAGGTCTTTGTCGTTGAGAATATCGCCGAGTGCTGACATATGAGATGCATTAATCGCCATAGCCGCGTTAAAATCAACGGGATAACAGCAATTGTCGCGAGGTGCATTGAACATGGTGCTTGCAACATGGGGAACGGCATACAACCCGTTCGGCTGCTTGAACGTCTGGTCTATCCACGCCATGTACTTTTGAAGCTTCGGCATTATATCCTTGATACGCCGTTTATTCGCGGATTTATGGTACAGATTGAATTCCGCCCAGGCAAAAAGAGGCATACCGATGCCGTCCGGATTTTTGCGCGATACGACAGGCTGATCCGTCTTTACATCATATTTCCAGCGGATTGCTCCGTTTTCTTCCTGCCGCTCGTAAAAATAATCTATATTCTGGTTTGCATTATAATTTCGGTTAGAATAAACGAGAAAGAATGATGAAAAGATTGATTCAAACTGGTCAATAATATACTTATTTCCTTCAGGATAGAGAAAATAACCATTCGGAGCCACTTTTCCCGCAGCTGGATCAATCCAATAGTCGGCAAGCATAGCCCATGTTTTGTTGTAAATATCTACAAAATCCTGATCATAGAAATGGATTTTGGGGAAATCATGCTTATTCACAAAAACTCCTACAAACTGCTAATATAGACAGTTGCTAACAGTATATCATATTTCAACAAAAAACGTTACACTTTTGTAGTTTTTTTTGCAACGTATAACGTAAGGGGTTTTTATGTATCAATCTTTCGTATACCTTGAAACGCGCATACTGCTGCCGCCAGTATCAGAAGTTTTCACCGTCGATGAAAAAAAGCAGACAATTTCCGTAAACAGCGAAGTTATGCGCAGTGTTTTTACGCTTGCGCGCTCGCTCGGCTGCTGCATTCCGGAGAATACGCCGATTGAACACCTTACAGGCAATATCGTAAAACCGACGAACGGCCGTACACTCACAGGATTGTCTGTAAAAGTTGCGGAAGGCGGTTCCATGAACATCATGTTCCACTGCCGCTCAAAAATGATACACATTGAAGAAGTCCGCATTGAAGAAGATACGGGACGCCTTACTCATGCGGAAGGCAATACACACATGGATTTTATGAGGGCCGGCTGTCCGAGTATCCGCGTGCATACGACTCCGTCTTTTGAAACAGGAGAAGAAGCGCAGCTTTTCCTTGATGAACTGCGGCGTCTTACACAATATCTTCATCTTACAAACGAAGAGGCGACAGAAGGTGCAATCCGCTGTAATGCATTCGTAGCGCTTTCGGAATATCCGGAACTGCCCGATTACTACGTAAAACTCCGCAATCTCAATTCGTTCAATTTTGTGCGCAAAGCAATCAATCATGAGCTTACCCGGCAGGAAAATCTGCTTTCAAACGGTGAGACAGTAAACAGCGAAAGCCGGCTGTGGAATGAGACAAAATCCTGTACGGAATTCTTTCAGTCCAGAGCGGAGGTGGTGCGCAGATTTGAGCAGCTTACTCCTCCTCAAATCGTTCTGCTCGCACCGCTTGAAAAGCAGCTGAAGGAAGAAGAATCTCCTGTAGAACTGCCGGAAGCCCGCCGCAAACGGATGAAGGAGCAGTACGGTATTTCACGGCTGCGTGCGGAATTTCTGTGCGACGACAAGGACCGTGCGGATTTTTTCGAGGCTGCCGTAAAAGCAGGTGCTGAGCCGCTTACTGCCGCTCACTGGATTGCATCGGAAATAACAAGGATGCTCAATCAAAGCGGACAGAAAATTTCCGGCATGAAAATTACGCCGGAGCATTATGCGTATATTATAAAAAAGTTTGCAGCAGGAGAAATACACAGCGCAACAACAAAACAGCTGCTGCAGGCTTCATTCAGAACGGGGACAAAACCTGCAAGCCTGCTTAAAACACTGCACCTTACTGAGATTTCGGACGAAAAAGAACTGCTCCCGTATGTGCGCAATGCAATAGCCGAAAACCTTCAACTGTGCGACCGGCTTAAAAACGGCGATATGGCGCCTCTTGAATTCCTTACGGGCGTCGTCATGAAAGCGACGAACAATAAAGCTGTTCCGCAGATTGTAAAATCGCTCATCAAGCAGGAACTTAACATAAGCATAGTCTATATACTCGCAATGGGCGGCGCTATTTCCGCAGTACGGCACGAAGACGGAACGGTCACAAGCGGCAACTCGAACATACTTCACACGATGGCAGAAAAATGTGTTCCCGATATTCCTGTGCAGATTATTTCCGTCGGACAATTCCTAAGTGAGGAGATAGAACCGGGAGACTGGGCTTCGCTCTTTGCCGAAATTTCGCTGCGTATCAGTGCCGGCATTGCGAACGGTATTGTCATTACGCACGGGCGGGATACACTTGCATACACATCGGCGCTGCTGTACTGGCTTTTTTCGGATACACAGGTTCCTATCGTGCTTACCGCTTCATCATCACTTCCGGGCGAATCGACCGAAGCAGAAGAAAACCTTACGCTTGCAGTAAAGACTGCAGCTGAAAAGAAAACAGGCGTATACGTTGCGTTCGGCGGAAAAATACTCTCACCGCTCAACCTGCGTTTTGAACGTCCGACCCGCGACGGATTCCGCAGCTGGAATCTCAGCAGGCCGGTATTCACTGAAAGCGGACCTGTTGCAACGCAGTTCTCGGATATCACCGATCCCGACAGGGAGGCTATGGAACGGCTGCTTGTTGACGCATCGGGTAAAATGCTTATCTGCCGCCTCTATCCGGGATTCCGGTCGGACCTCTTCAAAAAGATGCTTGACGAACAAATACACACTGTTTTTCTGGAATTATACGAAGCGGGAACAGGCAATATGCGTTCGAACGATTTTTCACTGAAACCGCTTCTGATGTACGGAAAACAAAAAAACATCCGTTTCTACTGCACGTCACAGCAGGAAACGAATGTCGCATTTTCGCAGTACATTACATCGCTGCGTGTCTGGCGGGAAGGAGCTGTACCGATGGGTTATCTCTCCACGGAATCAGCCATAGCGCTTTATTTCGCATGCTCGCTTATAGCCGACAGCCCTGCCGAACTGGACGAGCTTATGGAAACATACGGTATGATGTATTCGGAAAAATAACCGTTCTGCTTAATCCGCTTCTTCGGGCGATGTCTTGTTGTCCGTCATCGGAATATTGCCTTCCGGCAGGGTGTTTACAGGGGCTGCCGGCTCCGGTTCCTTTATCACGTTGCCGGCAGAATCCGTTTCCGTAAACGAGTTCTTTTCTTCTGCATCCTTTGACGTCACAGCATACATAAGCCGTATACTCTCAAGTTGAGACTTCTGCCTTGATTTAAGCAGCAGCGTCCCTGTATCAGGATTATAGACATATCCGGAAGAGTTGTACGTCTCGAAGCGGGGATCCGTTCTGAATGCTATATCGTAAATATAAATCGACTTAAACGGTTTTATTCCGTTTATAATCAGATAATGAGTATACGACTGGGGGAAATCAATCGTAAGCATGACCATTCCATTTCCATCTTTCTCATATTTTATATTCGATGAACACGTCCATGCATATTCAGGCTGATCGTTTTCAAATCCAAGCAGTACAAAGTGCGGGTAAAACGGGTTGGTATGGATTATCAGCGGATAAATATCAGCGAGCGTCCGTAAATCGAATGATGAACTTTCCGCCAGATACGAATTGATAATAAGATACCCGCTGTTTGTAAGCGTCTGGTTTGCAGCGGCCTTGCCGTAGCGGATAAGCGCATCTCCGACAGCCGCAGCCTGAATGACGGAAAGGAACGTACCGTTTTCCGAAACGGTAATATTTTTCCCGTCAATGGCGCAGGACGATTCTATTTTAGAAACGCATTTCTCAACTGCCGGCTGCAGGACAGAAGCAAGTTCGTTGTCCCTGCTGAAAAGCGCATTATACGTACGCAGGATGTTTGCTGCCTGCATGACCGTAAGGATACCTTCATCAACACTTCCGCCGGTTGCCAGCAGCGTCTTTACTGCTGTTGACTTCGGATGCAGGTACATATAGTCGGAAATTCCTGCAACATCGAATGCAGCCAGTGTATTCTGCGCAATTATATCGCGGTAATTATTCATCTGGCGGTCAAGGGACTTGTACATAGCGGAAAGTGAATCGAAATAAGGCGCGGAAAGATATGTGCGCTGTAATCCTTTTTTAAATGACGACGGGACTGCATCAAGGGCTTCATTATAACGCCCCTTTTCCGCCATATCTGCAACAAAGGAAACGGCTTCCTGTTCCGTTACAGAAGATGCATTCTGAGAAAGCGAATTAAACGCCGTTATAAGATTTTGTTTAAATGCATTGAGCGTATCATTGTATTCGGAAATATCGGCACCTTCCAGTTCCGCAGCAGCTTCAAACGAAAAAGCCTTCGCTTTATCGTAATAAGCGTATGAAGCCGTATCCGCATCATCGGTGAGGGCCAGCATGCTCGGATCCATACCGGCGGCGGCCAGCTCCCACTGGCTGCCGTGTACGTCAATCTGCAGATATGTATCTGTCTGGCTTACGACGGTGGAACCTCCCAGCAGCTGATACGGCAGGTAAACAGCAAAAACGTCGGGCGGAAGGACCGCTTTTACGGACAGATGTGCCTTGTTCGTCTCATCTGTCAATGAAAAACGGAGCATGACATTGTCGGTAAATGTAAATTCACAGGAAAGCGGGCTCTTTTTCTCCCAGGAAACAAGGGAAATATTTTTTCTGGAGTTCTTTCCAAGATAAGTAACGGACGCAGAGTGTTCATCATCTGAAAAAAATGAAATGCCGTTAAAAGACACGGACATCCTGTTTTTCAGTGTCGCTTTTCCATCATCAGTCTTTGCCTCTGCAAGCGCCACGTGGAGATTTCCTATTTTTTCTGATATAACTGAATCACTTCTAAATTGAAGGACAAAAATGCCGACAATAATAGCAGCATAAACTAGAAGAAGCCCTAATGACTTCTTTACAATATTCGTATACATTATCATCAGTTTAGCTAATGACGGCAGGAATTTCAACTGTTCTCATCCAAGATAAACATGATTACATGAGGAAAATATAATGAAGAAACTGATTCTACTTTTTACTATTGTTCCGGCCCTTGCAATCGTTCTGTCATCATGCATCAGTACTCCCAGACAGGAAAAGCCTGTCCAGCAGGAAACGGTGGTGGAACAACAGCAAGCCGGGGAACAGGTAAAACAGGCCGGACAGATACCAGAAAAAGCAGAAAAAAACGAACAGAAAGATCCGCCTGATGTTGTGTTTGTAAAAAACCTTCAGGACAGCCTGAATAAAAACGATATGCAGGGAGCGCTGGCTTCTTTTGAAACGATGCCGGACTCGCTGAAAAACGACACCGAGCTGCAGATTCTTCACGCGTCGATTCTCGTTTCCGCAGGACGCGGAAAAGAAGCTGCCGCAATCGGAGATGCACTCCAGGCAAAAGACGGCAGCAACGTTGCTGTCCTTGAACTGAATTCGCAGATAGCGGCTGCAAACGGCGATAAAAATAAAGAAAATGAATTAATCAAACAGATTCTCACCGTCGATCCGTACAACACAACAGCGAACATCCAGAAAGCCGGGCAGCAGGTTCTCTGGCATAAATACAAACCGGCGTACGACTATTATAAAAAAGCGCTCAAAAATGAACCGGACAATCCCGACGCACTCTTCGGCTGTGCACAAATGGCATATTACCTCGACAACATCCCTGAAGCAAAGGCAACGCTCCAGAAGATACTTGATAAAGACAGTAAAAATGCCATGGCGCTCGCTTATATGGGAAAAATTGCAGCTGAAAATGAAAACAATCTCCAGGCAACGAAGTATATTCAGGAAGCCATCAGCTGCGATCCCGGCAACTACGATTTTTATCTTGACCTCGGAACATATCAGGCAAAGCAGGAAAATTATGATGAAGCGGAAAGTGCATGGACAACAGCAATAACGATTGATCCCACCTATTTTCTTGCATATGCTTATCGTGCAGGATTATACAACGAGCTAAAAAAATATAAGGAATCCCTTGCCGACTATTACAGCGTCGTAAAAACAAATCCGCAGTATTATTATGCATACGAAGAAATAGGGATGCTTGAATGGCATGAACAGAACTGGGAAAAATCGAGGGATGGATTCAAAAAAGCACTTGAAATCAGCAAAGACAATTATTCCTACAAGCTTATGATAGCAGCCACGTATCTCAAGGAAAATAATACCGAGGGATGCAAAAGTTTCCTGAAAAATGCGATGCGGAATATGGACACGTCTTCTATTGAATATGCCATGCTTCGGCTTTACAACGATCAGGGCGGTATCAACGCGGAAAACGATATTCTCAGCAAACTAGATAAAATCGAAAAAACGACACCCCGGGGCAAAATGTGGTACTACATGGGGCTTTACTATGAGATCAAAGGCGCCCCTCAGCTTGCAACGGAATTCTTCACAAAAATCATGAATATGCAGACGCCTATGTTCTTTGAATATGAGCTTGCAGAATGGAGTCTAGGAAAATGAGTCAAACACAAAAAATCATAACTCTTAACGGCAGAAACATAACGCTGCTTGGAACGGCACATATTTCACACGAAAGCATAACGGAAGTTGCCGATACAATAAAAGCGCAGCACCCCGACTGCGTTGCAATTGAGCTTGATGAAAAACGCAGGGAGTCAATGACAAATCCCGACGCATACCGCAAGCTCGATATCATTGCGGTGCTCAGGCATAAGGAAGGTTTTCTTCTGCTTGCAAATCTCGTCCTTTCCTCATTTCAGCGGCGGATGGGACTGAATGTCGGCGTAAAGCCGGGAGACGAAATGCTTGCGGCTATGAACACCGCTGATGAACTCGGAATTCCTTCAGTCATGGTGGACCGACCCATTGCCGTGACGCTGCGGCGCGCATGGGCAAAAAATTCTTTCTGGGGTAAATCCAAACTTATCTCCGCAATGATCGCGAGCGCTTTCGATAAAGAGGAAATTTCACAGGAACAGATCGAAGCGCTCAAAAAATCAAATGAGATGGATTCCATGATGGATGAACTTTCGAGCTATCTTCCGACTGTAAAGGAAGTGCTCATTGACGAACGTGACCGTTATCTTGCATGCCACATATGGAATACAAGCGGAAACAATGTGATTGCAGTGCTTGGAGCGGGACATCTTCCGGGTGTACAGGCACATCTTGAAAAGATAGCGGCCGGTGAAGAATCAACAGACACAACGGAAATCAGCGAAATTCCGGAAAAACACGGGGCAGCAAAATACACCGGCTGGATTATTCCCGTACTTATTATAGCGCTTATTGCGCTGGGATTTATCTTCGGCGGGCGCAATGCAGGACGCGCGATGGTCGGCAGCTGGATTTTGTGGAACGGCGCGCTCGCTGCAATCGGCACGCTCATTGCAGGCGGACACCCTCTCACAATTCTCGTTGCATTTGTGGGCGCACCTATTACGTCGTTATGTCCATTCATCGGCGTAGGAATGTTCACCGGCATTGTTCAGGCCATATTCTGCAAACCGAAAGTTTCGGACATGGAAACGATACAGCAGGATGCTTCTTCATTCACAGGCTGGTACCGCAACAGGATTCTCAGAGTACTTCTTGTGTTTCTGTTTTCTTCAATCGGCAGTTCAATCGGAACATTCGCTGCGGGCGCTGGAATCATAAAAACACTCAGCGCATTCTTTTCCAAAATCGGAACATGGTTCATGGGAATCTTCGCAAAATAGAACAGCGGCTGCACCGGCAGAAACTTTCTGCCGGTGCAGCTGCATATCAATAGCCGTCAGACATCTCGCGGTTATTGTCCTTTATGCACAATTCATCGTATACGAGACTGCGCTTACGGAGATCTTCTTTAAGCGCTTTCGGAAACGGCATATTGCGCCAGAAAATCCCGCGGACTTCCTTATCAAGCCGCTGAACGCCGGTTGATTCTTTCGTCATCCACAGAATGTAATCTTCAATAAAAAACTGCCTGAGATCGCCCTTGATTTTCTGCCTGTCTATGAACTGATAGTATTGACCGGTAAGGCCTTCTTCCATCCAGTAATATGATGCCTTTTCCTTTGCAACCTGCCAGCGCAGATCCGCAACGGCCGTGAGTACCGCGATACGCAGATCACGGGGATACATCGGGATGATGATACGGCCGCGGCTCGTCACAAGATTGTAACGGTCGAACGGCTGCCAGCAGAAGCCCCGGTCACCGTAAGTCGGGACAAGCAGAATATAGGGAATAATCCTGTTCGGGATATTTTTATGAATGCGGCAGAACGCCCCCGGATCTATTGATTCAATCCAGCGGAGAACTTCAAGAACATTTTCCCTTGAACCGGTCCCGTCTTCCGTACAATGATAAAATTCCCTCGTAAAAATGGGGAACTGATTTCCCTGGCGGCCTACGGTCATTTTAGCCATCTGCCGTACAGTATCGAATTCGGTCTTCAGGTCTCCGGTATTCATCTCGACAAGTTCCGGACCTTCGGAAAGTTTGTTCTCTACGCTGTCATAAACGGCTTTTGCTTCCTGATACTCTTTCAGGTCTTTTGCAAGTTCTTTATCGTTACGGGAAAGAGTATGCATCTTTTCGCTTATTTCTGAAAATTCCCTTTTCTGCGATTCTGTATACGCCTCTTTATGGGGCTCAAGCCCCAGGCACTGCTGGTGCGTACAAATCTCATCGATAAGTCTTTTCAGTTCCACCTCAAGCATTTCCCGTTCATGCTCTTTCATCGTAAGCATATTTTCGGCACTTTGCAGTTTGCCTGAATTTTTTGACTGAAGCTGGGCAAGACGCGACTGTTCGGCGAGTGCTGCATCGTCATTATTTTTTACAATCTTATGGGTATGTGCAGGTTCATCGGTCATGGAAGGTTTCATACGTCCTGACAGAATCTCTTTGAACCATTCGTCCATATAGAGGATAGGCTCGCCTGTCTGATTTTCCACTATTATTTTTGAGAAAAACAGTTTCTGTTCGGGTTTAAAAAGAGAAGGCAGCAGAACGCCGAATCTGATAAGCATGCGTTTCGGCAGAGGCATAGACACATTACCTGTTTTCGGCGCCATACCCCGAAGCAGTTCCCAGTATGCGCTTATAATGTTCTGTCTGTACACAGTCCTGTCTTTTGGATCCTGGCAGGTTAAATATTTGGAAAACTGTACATGCACGCGCTGTGCCGCTTCATTTTCCCCTGAAAGCGCGGTTTTATAATATGATTTGTCATCAAAGACGGCCGACGGTACATCATTAAGCAGTTTTCCTTCAGGCTTGAATTCTCTCACACTCAAATCGACATCGTGGATATTCCTGCTGGAAAAATCAATAGTACCAGCAGAACGATTTTTTGCTGCGGAGGAAGAATTTCCGGCTCCTTTTTCAACTGTCTTAATATCAGGGATATCTTCCGGTTTTGATTTTTCTGCTTCTGAAAGAAGAGCTGCAATAGAAGGATCAATATCTTGTTCGCCCATTTTTACCCCACTCTTTTTATCGTCATAGTATAACATGCGGACTATGTTACGGCAATGTAAAAGAACCGGAATGAAGTGACACTTCTCCGCTGTCAAGTTCTTTTATCTGCCCGTCCGAATCCTTTACGATGAGTTTTGCATCGTCAGTAATTCCCTGTACAACGGCGGTATATTTTTCCCCCGTTTGATTAATCACCGGATATACCGTTACAGTTCTGCCGGTAAGAAGCGAACGAGTCCGGTACTCCTGTATTGACTGGACGATTCCGTCTTTCCCTGCGTTATATATTCCCAGCACATTTTTTACGACTGATGCTGCAAGCATACTTCGTTTTGTATCTGCGCTTTTGTCTGTAAGCACGGAACCTGCCGTGTCCGCAAGTTCCGGAGGAAAACTACCCGGAAGGATGTTGATTCCGATTCCCAGTACGGCGCAATCTATCTGTCCTGTCTCAAAATTGGTAACGCCTTCCGCAAGAATACCGCATATTTTTTTCCCGTGCATGAACACATCGTTCACCCATTTTATCTGCGCATCCGCACCGTACACGTTTTCAAGGGCACGGCAGACGCCGACAGCAGCGGACGCGGTAAGTACCGCAGGAGATGTAATGCCTCCTTCAGGTGCGTAAATTATCGACAAATACAAACCTGATCCGGGAGGGGAATAAAACGCACGTCCGAGACGTCCGCGGCCTGCAGTCTGCTGTGCAGCAACGATGACTGTACGGTCAAGTCTGCGGACGTCGGACGATTCCGTGCAGCGCCGCTTTGCCTCCGTATTTGTCGAGTCAATCGTTTCATATACGTATATCCGCACGCCAAGTTCTGAAGGTATAAGCGAAGCTATCGATTCCTCGGAGAGCATTCCGCCCGTCCCTGCCAGATGATACCCTCTGTTTGTTACGGCTTCAATTTCCGCGCCCTGCGCGCGTAGTGCATTAACGGCTTTCCACACTGCCTGACGTGAAATACCGCAGCGGGCAGCAAGTTCTTCCCCGGACATGAAACCGTCCCCTGTACAGCTTTCGGAAAGTTCGCGGAATACCAGATTTTTTGTCTTCATGGTTTCTTTCCGAGCAGTGTAAAATCGCCTGCCGGACAGCAGAATGCAATACCGCTTCCCGGTTTTGCAAGACACGGCAGCGTACGTACCGCCTCAAGAATCGACTGCGCTTTTTCTGTCTGAACAACAATGACAAGCATTTCTTTCTCCGGCACAATCTCCATACCGAAAAATTTCGCGTCGCCGGGTTTTGCCGTTCCCCGCGCATTAATAACAGTTCCGCCGCCTGCACCTGCTTTTCTCGCGGCAGCCATGATATCGTCTGCGTATCCTTTATTTGCAATCACCGTTATCATCTGATATGCCGTATCCTGCACCATATAGTCTTCTCCTCCGGTCAAAGCACCGGTTTTCAAAAAATGTGTCGCATCAATTGTAAAGAGCACGCCGAATTCTTTCCTTTTCTGTCCGGCCGACGACACGAGCGCGTTAATAATTCCTGATTTCTGTTCACAGGGCAGAAGTATGCACACAATGTCCTTCGACGTATCGCCAAGTGCAAGTGCCTGAAGCAGACCGTTCGATGCGGTGTTCCGCCCCATAATGACTGTACCTCCGCCGGCGCCTGCCGACGCTGCAGTACCCGTAATAAGTTCCCCGCTGTTGTGCGGAACGATACACATAAGCAGACTGTAGGACGTCATTGTGCAGAACCTCCTTTTCTGTGATTAAACACGATGCCAAGTATCTGAATTGCGATAAGCGGAGTCATAGCAATAAGCGCGATAACTCCGAACGCATCCGAATTACTGCCGGCCGCCTGAGACGCACCGAGCGCAAAGGAAAGAACGAACGTGGAACTGATCGGCCCAGACGCAACTCCGCCAGAATCAAACGCTATAGCCGTAAACAGTTTCGGACTGAATATCATGAGAATCAGGGCAGTTACATATCCGGGAACAAGAATGTACATGAGATTAAAACCTTTTATTGCACGCACCATTGCAAGCCCGATTGCAGCTGCCGTTCCCGCAGAAAGAAATACAAGCAGAACCTTTCGCTTTACAGTACCGCCGGAAATTGATTCAACCTGATCCGTAAGAACCCATACGGCAGGTTCAGCACACACGACAACTGCACCAATCAGTAGTCCTGTTCCAATAAGGAGGACAACCCACCATCCGCCGTCCTGAACAGCACGGGCTCCCAGTATCTCGCCTATTCTGCGTCCGGCTGCCATAAAGCCGCCGTTAACGCCGACGAGAAAAACAACAAGCCCTATGTAGCTGTATACAAGACCGATTATGATACGGGCAACCTGATGCGGCGGCATATGCAGCATCAGGAGTTGAAATACGACGAACAAAATTACAACAGGCACGAGGGACACAGCAGCCTCTGCCGCAACGGTAGGAAATATCTGCACAAATGCACCCAGTCCATGTACTGCGGAAATCTCCGAAGCAGAAACCTGTGCCGCAGCTCCGGTCACGGCGTGCTCCGAAAGTAAGATTCCATACAGCAGCACTGCCAGAACAGGCCCTGCGGAAGCCATACCGGTAAGGCCGAAGCTGTCGCTCTGCGAATCCGTGTCTCCACCGGCAGACTTTGCACGGACAGCGGAAACACCGACACCGAGCGCCATTATAAACGGTACTGTCATCGGACCTGTCGTAGCACCGCCGGAATCGAAGGCAATGCCGACAAAGCCATCCGGCTGCATGAATGCAAGAAAAAAAATAACAAGATATGAAACTGCAAGAATGATTTTAAGCGAAAGATGCATCACCGTGCGCAGAAGGCCGAACATAATGAACAGTCCGACGCCGGCGGCAATCATTACGATAAACAGCGGTTTATTGACAAACGGAAATACACTCCGCACCTGATCGGCCAGAACCTGAATATCAGGTTCCGCCGCAGTTACAAAAAAACCGATGATAAACGATGCTGTGAGCAACAGCGGCAGATTGCGTTTTTTTGTTAATTCCGAACCGCACCGCTCGCCAAGAGGCAGAATACTGACATCAATGCCTATCAGAAAAATCGTAAGCCCGATAATGAGCATTACGCCGCCGATGAGAAAACGCAGTATTAAATCCCGCTCCAGCGGCGCTCCGGTAAGACCAAGAACAAACACGATTATCATTATCGGCAGAACGGATGAAGCAGTCTCTTTGAATTTCTGAACTATATTCATATGTCATACAACGCCGGATTATTTATAACAATTCCAGCCATTTTTCCCGATACCCTCTACCCAGCGTGCTGCCATTTCCTTTGCTCCTTCCAGATCGTGATCTTTATAGTTGCCGCATTCTTTTTCCGTTGTTGCAGGGACAGGCTTGTCCCACACCGCAACTTTCTTCAGAACGTTACTCATGTGCTCCGCAATGTACGACTCTTCGTGATCCCCGAAAATCGTAAAATAAAATCCCGTGCGGCATCCCATGGGAGAAAAATCTATAACGCCCTTGAGCTCGTCGCGGATATATTCAGCGACAAGATGTTCAAGCGTGTGAATTGTACCGGTCGACATGAATTCTTTATTCGGCTGCGTAAAACGGATATCGAATTTCGTTACCACATCTCCCTTAGGTCCGACTTTTTTGGAAGCAAGACGGACAAAAGGAGCCGTTACCTTTGTATGATCAAGATTGAATGAATCAACGTTATATTTTTTCGTTTCCATTTGAAAGACTCCTGTAAAATCAAAAATTATTAAAGTGCTTCAAACATTTTCAGAACGATGGATGCACTTTCCTCTGCACAGACTTTCTCATTGAAGGTGCTTGCCGCTTCCTCTCCGTCGTCAGCCATATCGGACATTGACCGGATAACGACAAAAGGCACGCTGTTAAGCCAGCATGAATGTGCAATGGCAGCTCCTTCCATTTCGACGCAGGCAGGATTGCATATTTCACGGATATGGTCTTTTACCTCTCTGTTCGACACAAACTGATCTCCGGAAGCAATCCGGCCTTTTACAAGTTTATATTCCTTTGCAAATCCGGTTGCCTCAAAAGCTTTCTCCGCGCAGTTTATAAGCCCTTCGTCTGCAGGAAACTGATACACGTCCATCTGCGGAATCTGCCCGGGTTTGTAACCGAAACACGAAGCGTCAACGTCGTGATACATCGCATCCGTTGAAACTACAATATCGAACACTCCCAGACCGTGTGCCATTGCTCCTGCGATTCCTGTATTAATAATATGCGTCACGCCGAATTCCAGCATAAGACGCTGGGCGCAAAGTGCGGCGTTCACTTTTCCGACACCGCTTTTTACGACAACGGCGCTTATTCCATTAAGTTCGCCTTCGTAAAATGTAAGTTTTGCAGATTCTATTTTTCTTGCCTTGCCTGTTCCGCCGGAGGAAGTCATAGCAGCAGCGATTGTCTGTATTTCAACTTCCATAGCACCGATTATACCGATCTTTTTCATATACAGCCTCTCTTATTTTCTGTGCTCTTTCTCTTTCCATTCTTTACGAGTAAGATAGTGTTCAATAATATCGGATCGAATTTTATCATTGAGTTTGAATTTATCTATTCCGAACCGCATGATTTTTTTATATACAATAAAGCCGAGAATCATTCCTGCAATGAAAATAAGCGGATATACAATCTGAAACGGAAGAGGAGAAGATGATTTAAAAATTTTATAGATAAGCCATGCCGCCAGAATGTACAACACAACCATAATGGCAAGCGTCACAATAATTTCAACGACGCTTGCCGCAATCATAAACAATACCGAATTGTGCTTCATCTCAGCCTGTCTGACTACAGCAGCACGTTTTGCTTTCTCGGTAGAATTTTCAACACTGTCGAATTCTGCTTTATTTTCTTCCATCATTTACCGCCTTTTGCCTTTTCGTCCTGTGCCATAGAAATAATAAATGAAATAATAAGAATTATCCCACAAACAACTATTGAAGAATCGGCCACGTTAAATGTAGGCCATCTGTCAAATCCAAAAATACCGAAAAATTTCACGTCAATAAAATCAACAACGCCTTCCGGACGCAGGAACCTGTCAAGAAGATTTCCGAGGCCTCCGCCTGCAATCCCGCAGATAGTCCACCGCTGAAGCGGCGTAAAACTGTCGTTTCTGAAATAAATAACAAAAACAATAATTATTATGACAAGCGGAATAATGGCAAAGAGAAAGTGCCTGATTGTATCAGGAAGGCTGTCCCCTACGCTGAATGCAACGCCGGTGTTTGCAACATGGACAATCCGCAGCAGATTCCCGAAGAACGATTTCCCGATTGTAAACGGGGGAATTGTCTTCACAACAATGTATTTTGTAATCTGGTCAGCAAGCATGACCAGTACAGTAAGCAGAAGCGGCAGTAATTTTGCCGCAAGATTTTTATTCTTTTCCATATCGTAAAAGTATACTGATAAAACGCATCCTTTTAAAGACCAGTAGGGATATCGATAAACGTCGTTTCGATATGCTTTTCCTTTTCAAGTTTTGCACGCACAAGATTTACACCGACTGTCTCTGTCTGATAATGACCGCCGGCAATTACATTGATACCTGCTTCTTCCGCAAAGTGATACTGTTCATGCTCAAAAACACCCGTTATAAATACATCCAGCCCCGCAGCGGAAGCCTGAACGACATCCTCGCCTGCTCCTCCGGAAATAATGCCGGCTGTACGTATTTCCTTCTTTCCGAACGGAAATACAGCCAAAGGCCTCTCTCCTGAAATCAGTACTCTCGACAAAAGTTCATCGAGGGTCACCGGATTTCTGAACACACCTTTCAATCCTATCAGCATTCCGCGCCACTCTCCGAACGGCTCAACTTTTTTCAATCCTATCCGTTCCGCAAGACCTGCATTGTTTCCAACCTTTGCGTTCGCATCAAGCGGAATGTGATATGCGCACAGTGCTGTATCATGTTTTAAAAAAGCGAAAATCCTTTTATACTGCACGCCGGTAATTACGCTGCAATCGCCCCAGAAAAGCCCGTGATGAACAAACAGTACCTGAGCACCTCTGGCTGCTGCAATTTCTGCTGTTGCTTCGCACGCATCTACGGCAAATGCGACTTTCGTTATTTTTTTTTCGCCGGGTGCGCTGTTTTGAATCTGAATGCCGTTACGGGACGGATCTGCGGGAAAATCCTCCCGTCGCAAAAATGAATTGAAATATGAATCGAGTTCTGCAAGCGTCATTTCTTACCTCCCTTCACCACATTCACTGTCTTTAAAACAAGATACCGCGGAATAAATAATGTTTTATCACGTGTATATCCAAAGAATGAGGCAAGCAGCGGATCAGTCTGTTCAATACAGCCGAATCCCGGGGTTTTATATTCCGCAATGCTGTCAAGCGCGAAGATTCCCTTCACTTTTCCGCCGGACTCTCTCATCACATCTCCGGCAGCTGTCCCGGACATTCTGTCGCTCACAAGAAAAAACTGCCTGCTGCCGAATTTGGCGGATACAATATTTTCCATCGCCGTATATTCGCGGATCATGCCGAAAGTGTAAAAATCTTTCTGCCGTTCAAACTGATCCTTATCCTTCAGGTACGATATGCACATCGCAAGACGCCGTATTATATGCCAGTCTGCAATCGTATTGAACCACTTTCCGTCCTGTGCGCTGAAATCGCATGCAGCAACCGTATAGCCTTCATTTGCAAGAAGAATCATGTACGGGCGGTAACTTTCCGTATCGCCCCGTTTATCGCAGCCTACAAGCACAATTTCATGAGCACTTTTCCCGTTGGCCGGCTCGTATACATACAATTCCGCGTCAGTGCCGTCAGTATATCCGGCTTCCGTAAATCCGCCTGCGAAAGATCCCTTAAACCGGATTTTAGTTTCAATAACGTTAAAATCAGACGCCTTTATACTGACCGGTGAATATTTTACGAGAATGAATGTCATAAATAAAGAACCGGCAAAAATGATTACAGAAAAAATAATAAATACAGGACTGTAATGATCCACATATAATCTTGATGCAGAACGTACAAGTGCGTGCATATTGGTGAAAAGAGAGATAATGGAGATTACCAACAGCAATACCGAAATAACATCTGCATTCCATGCAATAATCTGAAGCAGTATAATAAAAAGTGCAACAGGAGAAAGGACTGCAAGCGTATCAATCCGCTCATATCTCAGAAAAAAAATCCTGCTGCTGTTTACAATCAGCAGAAATGCAACCAGCATTTCACCTAAAACAGAATACGACATGCCATATAGTACCTGAAAAAAAGTAAATCATCAACAAATATAGTATCTTTATTTTCTTATGCAGATGTGTTATACTTAGAATATTATTAATTGGTAAAAAGTTTATAAAGTAACCGGAAGTGTGTATGACTGAAAAAAAGATGTCTGTTGATCTGGACAAAATTAAAATGGCAATTCGCTCTGGGATACCGTTGTCAATCACAACATACACATTGCCCCATGAAATGGAAATTTACATGGGGGATGTCCTTACTGCATTTCTTTCGGAACTTAATCAGGACCAGATGATTCAATATTTGAATTATTGTCTCAACGAACTTATTACTAATGCAAAAAAAGCAAATACAAAGCGTATCTATTTTAAAGAAAAAGGTCTCGATATCACAAACGAGAAAGACTACAACCTGGGAATGAAGACTTTCAAAGAGGATACGCTTAACAACATCAACTATTACCTGCAGCTCCAGAAAAAGGCAGGCCTGTATGTAAAACTGCTGCTACAGATGCGCAGCAACAAAATCAAAGTGGAAGTCCGCAACAATTCGGCGCTCACCGTCTTTGAATATAAGAGGATGCACGACAAACTCGCAAGAGCGCAGCAGTACACATCTGTGGAAGAAGCTCTCACACAAATTCTGGACGATACGGAAGGCGCAGGACTTGGCCTTGTGATTATGATTCTCATGCTCGAAAAAATCGGGCTTGCTGAAGAAAATTTCCAGACATTATGCGAAAACGGTGAAACAATCACACGCATCATTCTCCCTCTGAGTGAAGAAACGCAGAAAGAAATGTCCATCATTTCTGCGGAATTCATCAAAACTATTGATGATTTGCCGAGATTCCCCGAAAACATCACGCGTCTCAACAGACTGCTCAACGATCCTGATTCAAAGTTGTCTGATATAGCCATGCAGATAAGCAACGACGTGACGCTTACCGGCGAACTGCTCAAACTTGTCAATTCGGCGGCATTTGCGCTTGCAACACCATGCGCAAGCATCGCCGACGCAGTCAAGCTTGTCGGACTCAGAGGAATAAAAAACCTGCTGTACAGCATCGGTTCGGTAAATTCGTTCAAGAATGTCTCCGGCAGCAAGGAAGAGCTGTGGACGCATTCATACCGTGTCGCGTTCTATTCATACAACATGGCACGCAACCTCTGTGCTTCGGATCGTATAGTCATAGATGATGCGTATATATGCGGCCTTCTTCACGATATGGGTAAAATCATATTTGAAACTGCACATCCTGATCTGCTTGAAAAAGTCATGGCAATCTGCAAAATGAAAGGCGCATCTCAGGAAGTGTTTGAAAAGCTTATTTCCGGTGTAAATCACGGAGAAATAGGTGCAAAAGTAGCAGAAAAATGGAATTTCCCCGATGTAATAACGAACGTCATCAGGTATCATCATGATCCCGAAAATGCGCCCGTGGAAATGCGGAAGCTGACATCACTCGTATGCCTTTCCGACCTCATGGCACACTACCAGCAGAAAGAAGTTGATTTTTACCAGATTGACAGTGCGATGCTCAGCATGTTCAAAATCTCCACAGAATCACAGTTCAAAAAGATTTCCGACAGGCTTCAGGCTGCATTCGACAGGGAAAACAGCCGTTAGCGGTTACGAAACCGATTCAATCCATTTCTGCATAAGGATACCGAACGCCACACCCACGTTAAGAGACGCTTTTAATCCTCTCATCGGAATTGTTACGCGTCCGTATGCCGCCCGTGCAAGAGCCTGAGGACTCACTCCGAGTTCCTCGGAACCTATAATACAGATCCCCCTTTCGGGAAATATAAAATCCTGTACAGGGGTACCGCCTGTTTCCAGCGCAAAAACAGGCAGACTTTCAGGCAGTTCATCAAGCCTTTTCCGTTCAAATCCCATCGTCTCTATGCAGCCCATACCGCTGCGCACGGCACGCGGCTGTTCAGGATCTACGCAAAACGGAGACAAAAATACTTTTTCCGCTCCCATTGCCTCGGCAGTCCTGAATATGGAACCTATATTGAACGGCGAGCGTATATCTTCCGCATACACACACATACCGGAAAAAAAGGAGCGCTTCCTCACAATCCCGTTTTCATCCGCAGGAGACGCGTGCGGCGCTATGACAAGATCCCACTCCGCAGGAAATGTGCCGATAATCCTAAGCAGATGATTACGCGCACAGTTGCATACGCGCAGTTCGTCGAACGGTTCAGTTTTCACCAATGCACGAAGTTCGTCTGCGGCAGCCGGAGGCAGCGCTGTATCCGTGAGAACTATTTCCGCAAGTTTTTTAGTGTATTCTTTCCGTGTCATGGACGGGAAGGTATATTCCGCCCCTTTTTCTGCAATACCTGCAATATCCCGTTCAAGAGCGCCGAATGTAAGGGCAAGTTTGCGCCGTTTCTGGCCGCTCTCAAGCTGAAACAATTTTCCAGGATCTATCATAATTCAGTACGCAAGCTTGATAAGATCGAACAAATCGTCTGTTGTCATACTGCGGGGCAGCGAGTTTACAAATTCAAGCTGGCCTGCATCTTCTACGGCAAGAGCAAGCTGTTCTATTGAAACAGACAAGTCTTTAAGGCGGGTCGGCAGGTTCGCCTTTGCAAGCCGCTGGCGTATACTTTCCGCAAATCCGCCGGCAGCATCAACGCCTTTCACATCATCGGGGACAGCGCGCATAATACGGGCAAATTTTTCCACACGGTCTGTTTTAAATGTACCAGTATCTTCAATAATATACGGAAAAAGGATAGAAGCAATAAGCGACCTCGAAATCTTGAATCTCGCATTGATGCACATTGAAAGCAGCGTTCCCACTCCCGGCGAACTGACAGCAGCTCCAAGGGACGCCATGCAGCCTGACTGAGATTTTAGAATTTCTGCAGGAGTTGTAATTTCAAGAGACGGGGCACCGTCAAGCGCATATCCCATAAGTTCCACAGCTTTTTCAATAAGCATATCGCTGAAAAACGTTGCTTTCTGAGACAGGTAAGCTTCAAACGCAAGACACAGCGTCTCCAGTGACATAGCCGTATTCTGATTCTCTGTCAGTGTCAGCGTCAGGTTCGGATCAAGAAGCGCAAGCCTGCATAATCCGTTCTGGCCTTTCAGAAGTTTTATCTGATGACTTCGGGAATCGATTACCGGAGTCGACGATGTGTAAATAAACGGTTCCCGTATTGTTGTAGGAACGCAGATAAGAGGAACAGCGGCCGTTGTCGGAACAGCTCCGTCGACAAAATCGTACAAATCGTGGTTTTCATTATACAAAGATGCAACGACACAACCTGTATTAAGCGCTTTAGCCCCGCCAGCCGCAATAATCCCGTGGATATGGCCTTCCCTCGCGAGAGTCAGCGCGCGGTCTATCGTTTTTGTATCTGAACCTTCACCGAATTCGTTGAATACAAAAAAATTTACCTTGCGGTCTATAAGCGGCTGGAGCACTTTGTCTGCGAGGTTCACTTCTTTGAGGATGGGATCCATAAGAACCATATAGCGGGAGCCCCATTCCCGGGCATACTGCCCGAGCCGGCTTACCGTATAAGATCCAAGAACGATGTTTGGTGAAATACGAAAAATAAAATCTGCCATTATTTATCTCTTTTTTATATCCGGTAAAAAAAAAGACGGAATAACCTTCCGTCTTTTAGTTCATAAAAACAACGCTATACTCTCTATAGTAGTATTATAGCTCAAAGCCCAAAACTTGTCATAATTCGGTCTGCTGTAGAATTGATTACAGCATCGTTCAGGTAAGACGGATCTTTTATCTTTTCTCTGATTTCTGCAACACGGTCTGCACGAACGTCCGGAGTATTGGCTGCAACCTGCTTCATATAATAAACTTCAGCCATCTCTTTTGCTTCTTCAGACACGTTGATAGAATCGGTCCCTGCACTTACGTTATCAGTTCCATTAGTGCGGTGAGTGTTCTGTACGTTGTTGAGAGAATTAATTCCCCCTATTTTGTCTATCATCATTTCGTCCTGCCCCTCTACCCCTTAATTATCGGTAGATTCATCAGAAAGTTGAATCCTTTTTATACCTGAAACAAAAACGGCAAATTCACCCTTTATTGACTCTCTTGCTGAAAAATCATCGCGAATATCCGCGGCAGAGCCGTCAACTATTTCCTCATGCAGTTTTGTCAATTCCCTTCCGACCACCACACGGCGCTCTCCATCTATATCGGCCAAATCCGTCAGAAGCTTTACGATCCTGAACGGAGATTCATACAAAACAAATGCATACCCGGTTTCAATCAGTTCCTTGAGCCGTCTGCGGCGTTTTCCCGGTGACGGCGACAGGAATCCTTCAAAAACAAGCGTTTTACCGCCTGCACCGGCAACACTCACCAGCGTTGCGAATGCTGAAGGCCCCGGAACAGGAACTACAGGATACCCCTCTTTCCGTACAAGCTCCGCAAGCACTGCACCGGGATCACTTATGCCGGGTGTACCGGCATCGCTTGCATACGCAACAGTCTGCCCGCCTTTCAGCAGACCAATTATCTTCCTTGCAGCGCTCTCTTCATTCTGCGCACGGCAGGAGATAAGCGGCTTGCGTATCTCAAAATGTGTCAGCAGTTCAAGCGTATGCCGGGTATCCTCACAGGCAATTACATCCGCATTCTTTAATGTTTCCACAGCGCGGAATGTAATATCCCCTAAATTTCCAATCGGCGTTCCTACAATATAAAGTGTTGACACAAAATAAGTATATCTACAAACCTGGTAAATAACAAGTCTGTTGTTTTCATATTTTTTACTTGACAAATTGCACGGATGACTTATAATAATCTACAACGTTGTAGTTAAACTACAACGTTGTAGATGGAATTAAATTGTGGTTATTCATACAGAACCAAACAGGAGGTAAGTTGTATGAAAAAAATGTTAACGGCTCTTGCAGTTCTCGCTGCATCGGCATGTATTTTTACTGGCTGCTCAAAGAAGGGTGCAAAAGCTCAGGGCAAAGTACTAAACATCTACTGCTGGAATGAAGAATTCCAGACACGTTTCAAGGATTTCTTTGAAGCGTCAGGAAAAGTTCCCGCAGATGTAAAAGTAAACTGGGTTATGACACCGAATCAGGGTAACGCTTATCAAAATAAACTTGACGAAGCCCTTCTCCAGCAGGAAAATGCTGCTGCTGACGACAAGATTGACCTCTTCCTCGTTGAAGCCGACTACGCTCTTAAATATGTTGATACCCCGTATACTCTTGATGTAAAGAAAGATATCGGGCTTACCGATGCAGACCTTGCAAATCAGTACAAATACACAAAAGATATCATGACTGATTCCAAGGGAATACTGAAAGGTGTTTCATGGCAGGCATGCCCGGGCGGATTCATTTACCGCCGCTCATTTGCAAAAGAAGTTCTTGGAACTGATGATCCGGCACAGGTACAGAGCATGCTTTCTGACTGGGACAAATTTGACGCTGCAGCTGCAAAAATGAAGGATCACGGCTATTTTATGCTTTCCGGATTTGATGATTCATTCCGTGTCTTCTCAGACAACATCAAATCACCGTGGGTTGTCGGAAATAAAATCAATGTTGATCCGTCAATCAAACACTGGGTCGATCAGACTAAGATGTACACAGATAAAGGATACAACAACAAAGCTAACCTCTGGTCTGCAGAAAGCGGCAACGGTGCTAAAAAGAATGGAAAAGTATTCGGTTACTTCGGACCGGGCTGGTTCATTGATTTCTGCCTTGCAGGCTGGACAAAAGACGATCCTGACGGCCCGAATGCTGTTGGAAACGGAAGCTACGGTGACTGGGCATTCTGCAAAGGCCCGCAGGGATTCAGCTGGGGTGGGACCTGGATATGCGGTGCAGCTGGATCTGATAACATTCAGCTCATCCACGACATCATGTATACTATGACATGCGACAAAGATACAATGGTTGCCATATCGAACAAAACCGGTGACTTCACGAACAATGAAGTTGCTATGAAGGAAGTCGCAACGGGAAGCTATACAAGTGCATTCCTTGGCGGACAGAACCATCTTGCACTTTTCCTTGACTCTGCAAAGTCAATTGATAAGAGCAACATGAGTCCTTATGATCAGGGTATGGCAGAAAAACTGCAGGCAGCTATGGCTGACTACTATAATGGTAAAGTTGATGAAGACACGGCATGGAACAACTTCTATACTGCTGTGCTTGAACTGTATCCGAACCTTACAAAGTAATATAGTCGTTACCGGCTGATACTAAGAGCGGCAGGGGTTAAAGCCTGCCGCTCTTCTGCCCTGCTTCCCGTTCTTATTCTTTCCTAATAAAAAACAAATTGTATCAAGAGGATGTTATGCAAAAGACAACAAAAACGAAACCGAGAAAGAAGCATACAGTTCAGTATGACAAGTGGGGATATTTTTTTATAGCTCCATTCTTTATCATCTATATTATTTTTTCTTTTATCCCGCTTATTTCAACGTTTGTTAATAGTTTCTTTGAAAATTACCGTATCGGACTTACGACAGTCGGCCCGAATTACATCGGCTTTGCAAATTTTATAAAAGTATTCCAGAGTGATATCCTCAGATATACATGGAATACAATTTTCATATGGATAATCGGCTTTATCCCGCAAATATTCATTTCATTGCTGCTCTCTGTTTGGTTTACAAATACCGAACTTCATCTGAAATGTCAGCAATTCTTTAAAACTGTAATCTATATGCCTAACCTGATCATGGCTGCGGCATTTTCAATGCTTTTTTTTACTTTGTTCTCGGCAGACGGTCCTATAAACATCCTGTTCTCAAATACTTTAAAATGGTATCCGGAACACATCAGATTCTTTACATCGGCAGGCTGGACTCGGGCGCTCATTGCTTCAATGAATTTCCTTATGTGGTACGGCAATACAACAATCATGCTTATGGCTGGTATTATGGGTATTGACAACAGCCTGTTCGAGGCTGCCCGTATAGACGGCGCTTCTCCGTTTCAGATATTCTTCAAAATAACGATTCCCATGCTGCTCCCGATTTTTGTCTATGTACTCATAACGAGTCTTATCGGTGGTATTCAGATGTTCGATGTACCGCAGATTCTTACAAACGGCACAGGAAATCCGAACCGCACTTCTATGACTATCATCATGTACCTTAATGCAAATCTTGCGAGCAAAAATTATGGTATGGGCGGTGCAATATCAGTGCTTACGTTCATTGTTACGGCTGTTCTCGGCGGCATCGTCTATAAGTTTACTATGGCACAGTATACAAATAAGGAGCACGTTTAATTATGGAAACAACTGCAAATACTACCCCATATAAAACAAAAAGCAGAAGCAGAAGTCTTGCAATCCGCAGACCGCTGTGTTATATCGTCCTTATAATATTGGCATTTCTTTCTCTTTTTCCGTTTCTTGTTCTGATTGTAAATTCAACACGGCTGCATTCTGCAATACAGACAACGTTTACACTTATACCGGGAACACATTTTATAGAAAATCTCAAACACCTTTTCTTCGGACGCGCAGATGTCAACAATATTCCGGTCGTACGTGCTTTATTCAACAGCTTATACGTTTCTTTCGCGACTGCAATCCTTTGTACATACTTTTCGTCCATGACAGCATACGGCGTCTACATGTACAAATTTAAAGGAAGAAGCTTTGTATTCAAATTCATCATGGCGGTCATGATGGTTCCGGGACAGGTTTCTGCCTTAGGTTTCATCCGGCTCATGATGAAAATGCATATGATGGATAATCTTGCGGCATTGTACATTCCGGCCATTGCAGCCCCAATTGTTTTCTTCTATATGTATCAGGCGATGGAGTCAACTTTACCGTTCTCTATAGTTGAGGCGGCACGCGTCGACGGTTGTAACGAATTCCGTACATTTAATTCTATCGTCATCCCGATGATGAAACCTTCTATCGCTGTTCAGGCAATATTTTCATTCGTCAGTTCATGGAACAACTACTTTCTGCCGGCACTGCTTATAAGTCAGAAAAACAAAAAGACTATTCCTATCCTCATTGCCCAGCTCCGAAGCGCTGACTATCAGAATTTTGACCTTGGCACTGTCTATATGGAAATCTGCATCGCCATAATCCCGCTGCTTATAATATACCTCTTCATGTCACGCTTAATAATCGGTGGTGTTACAGCCGGCGGTGTAAAAGAATAAGGCTTTCATAGTTTTTTTCATACACTTTATCCTGCCCTCCTGCGGCTGTCAGTCGTGGGAGGGATTTTTTTCTGCCTGTTAAGTTAATTAACAAACACACCCCCGAGCGAAGCAGCGTGGTATCGTTCTCTAAAGATTTTACAGCCGGGATTTAAAATCTTTCATACGCCCCGGGAGCGGAGTATTACCACCTGAATGAATAAGAACTGTCTGCCGCAACCGCGTCTTTCAGTCGGAAATTCTAAAATTGAGCAGCGAGCCAGTATCTTCAAGCCGTCTGCACACAGCAAGCGAATCTATTTCCGACGGAGCTTTTACGGAATACTCAAAAACGGTACGATCCTTTTCAAGGGAACGGTCAATATTCATATCGCGCATCACAAAGCCGCTTTCCGTAAGAACTTTCCTTACAAGTGCTGTATTAACACTGCTTCCGCTGTATTCCAAACGTATTGTTTTTGTCTTTTCAGCGGGAAAAAAACGCCATTCAACTTTTTCAAGCAAAATCAGGGATGAAAGACTTATGGCCAGAACTATTGCTGCCGGAATAAAAAGGCCGGTGCCGCAGGCAAGCCCTAATGCGGCCGCTGTCCAAATAACTGCAGCCGACGTAAGTCCGCGGATGTTCAGCCCCTGCCTCATAATTGCACCGCCGCCTAAAAAACCGATACCGGTTACGACGCCGGCAGTAATGCGGGTCGGATCTCCGCCGGGGACATCTGAGTTCGATGCAGAATAGTAAGAGATTATGCACATCAGCGTACACGACATGCTGATAAGAATAAGCGTACGAAGACCTACCGTATGCTGCCGGGTCTTACGTTCAAGTCCAAGCAGGAAACCACAGAAAAAACTTGCAGCGATACGGATAACGCAGTCAAAATAAAAATTTCCGGTACTCACATGCACCTCATATAAAATAATACCGACTATGAATGAAAACGGGACAAGAAGCCAAATCCTTTTGCACCTGGCTTCACCCAGTTTACAGCCTGCTTTGCCCCTGTTTTACTCTTGAGATTATCCATCGAACTAAGATACCCGGCAAGCCATAATGCAAGAGAACCGTCTTTAGCAGAGGTCTCGTTCTGTTCGCCGCAGGAAACGAGCACTACCGAAACGTCGGCTTTGTCCCCTGCAAGCGCCGCAATATTTTCAGCAAAGGAAATAAATGCCGCCTGGGCAGCACTCACAAACGGCCCAGCCGGTACTGCAGTACTGCTGCGCAGGGAAGAAGAACGCAGAACGCCTTCCATCGTCGGGTGACTCTTTAATAAAAACACAAGTTTTCCGTCCGCTTTCCGCTGATCAAGGCGGGAAAGCGTTTCCATGGCAAGATATTCGTAACCGGAAATCATTGTATCAAGCGAGCGCGTACATTCTTCCGGAGAAAGGACTGTAAACTGAGAGGCATATGCAGATGCATCAAAGTAAAGGACTGTTTCATTAACAAAACCAAAAGCGTTTTCAGCAAACAGCACGAGCGAGCGCGCAGAAATGGAAGAAGGTCTGTTCCATGAAGCAACGACAATACTACCGGAAGAACCGGACTCATTCCCGGCCTCAGCTCTGCCCGTTATAACTACGTTATATCCTGCATGAGCCATACCGTCAGCAAAATCACCGCCTGAAGGAAAATCTTTGCCGGCTATTAAAATCGTTTTTTTCATAGCTGTAAGTATATCATAATGCACAGCAATAAGCAAAAGCATAAAAACCTGTTTGCAAAGCAAAGCGCGTGTGTTATACTGTCAGTCATGAAACTCTGGCTAAAATATCTGATTGGAGCCGTGCTCGGCGTTGCATTTGCACTGATTCTTCCGCTTAATTCTACCGGCTCAGAAGGCGCACTGTCGTTTATCACCGACATCGTCATACGTTTTGGACGTTACATCGTTGTACCGCTTCTGTTCTTTACGGCAATGACTGCCATTAATAAACTGCGCGATACAAGAATGCTTCTGAAAACAGGAATATGGACTCTTATTATTATTGTAGCCTCTGCTATCCTGCTCATATTCGTCGGGCTTCTTTCCATATTGATTATCAGGCTGCCACGCATTCCCATCACGGTGGACAAAACGACAGATACAGCCGTACTCAATCTGGCCGGCATGGTCCGGTCCCTGTTCCCCTCTTCCGCATTTGATACTTTGAACAACGGCTCGCTTCTGCTCGCTTCTTTTCTGTTTGCCTGTTTTGCAGGCGGAGCATGTACGGGAGATCAGGTTACTTTTAAACCGATTGTTACGATTGTCGATGCGCTTTCAAAACTCTGTTATAATATTGCGACACTCTTTACTGAAGTTCTTTCCATCGGGATGATTGCCGTCATGTGCAGCTGGACAATTCAATTCCGTTCTGTCATTACAGGAGGCACGTTTACACCGCTTATCCTTCTGCTGACAGGAGATTTCCTGATAACCGCGTTCGGCATTTATCCGGCTGTTTTGCATTACATATGCAATGATCCGCATCCTTTCCGTATACTCTATGCAAGTGCATGCTCAATCATTGTTTCATTTTTCAGCGGTGATACAAATCTTACTCTGCCGATTAATATCCGTACGGGAAAGGAGAGCCTCGGTATACGCCGACGTATCAACGGAGTAACGTATCCCCTGTTTTCAATTTTTGCACGCGGCGGAGCGGCTCTTGTTACAACTGTCAGTTTTATCGTTATCTGGCGTTCTTATGCAAATCTTTCCATCCCTTTCAGGGACATTCTGTGGATTATGTTTATGTCGTTCGCACTGTCTTTTCTGCTCGGAGGATTCCCATCAGGAGGTCCCTTTATAGCGCTGACGGTACTCTGCACCATGTACGGACGAGGCTTTGAAACAGGCTACCTCCTGCTTAAACCTGCTGCACCGATTATCTGTTCTTTTGCAGCAGCCTTCGATGTCCTTACTGCAATGTTCGGAAGCTACATCGTCGGTGTAAAAACACAGATGATCGAGCACCACTCCATCCCGCATTTTATCTGACAGATAATTAACAATACGAAGTTTCTCCCTTTTCGGCATGTACTACACGGACAGATAGAAAGTGGAATGTGTAATCACCACCCCCGACGTAAGCGGCGCAGGGTATGGATTTCTCTAAAGATATTGCAGTCGGGATTCAATACCCTTCAGACGCCCCAAGCGACGGGGTATAAAACTCTCCGCACGAATAAAAAATTGGAATTAGTACAAAAATTTATTTATTCAATTCTTCTTTTTTGTACATAGTTATGTTACAATAAAAAAGGAGGAAAACTCTTGAATACACGTTTGGCCGAGATTATTTCCGGAAGAAAAACATTTTTTATTGTACCCGATCGATCACTTCTCCCTGAAAATTATCTGGAAGAATATCTTTCAAGAGGATTCGAAACATATTTCATTGAAAACGACAAGGCGTGTCCTCTGGAAAAAAAAGTAGATATCATTCTGCGTATATTCAAAGACTCAATTCTTTTCTTTTACATAGATTCAACCATTCCCGGAATAAACTGGTCGGCATTCATTTCAAAACTTCAGAAACAGTACGGAAAATATGCACTTCTCGGTGTTTTATATGTAAAACGGCAGACACTTGAAGAACGTCTGGCTCTTGAAAAACATTATTTGTACGACGTAGGCATTCAATGCGGATGCATTCAGCTCGAATACCGCAAAAAAGCAAATTTCGGCATTATTGAAAAGCTTCTCTATGCGAATCAGGCGATGGGACGCCGGAAACATGTTCGTGCACTCTGCGGGAGCAATTGTTCGCTTACGTTTATGTATGAAGGAAAACAGTATACAGGTGTTGTAACCGATATAAGCCTGAGCCATTTTTCATGTACGATAAAGGAATACTGCAACCTCAAGCAATATGAAAAAATAAGTTTCATTCAGTTCAATATAAAAGGACTGCATATCAGGAGCGACGCTGTCCTGTTTATGATACGTCCCTCAGATACAGGAACTCTTTATATTTTTACATTTAAAAACAAGCAGGGAGAAAACGGCCTCGATATTCTTGTAAAACAGCTGCTCACTCCCAAATTATACGAAATCATGTCAGAAAACTGCAAGAGCATTCTGAACCGGCTTTTCTACAAAACAGATATGACAAACAGTGCAGATGTTTCTTCTCCCGCATAGTAAACTTTTGTATTCACTTGCAAGCCCGCCGATATTTTCGTAGAATATCCTTCTATGGAATTTACACAGGAAGCAATTGATGCTTTAACCGTCAATGAAATCGACATTATGAAAAAAATCGCTGATGAACTGAGCATACGTGTTCAGCAGGTCAGCGCTGTCATCGGTCTTGTGGACGAAGGATGTACCATCCCGTTCATTTCGCGTTACCGCAAGGAAAAACACGGCTCGCTTGATGAAGTACAGGTACGGGACTGCGACCACTTGTTCAAATCGTACAAAAATCTTGAAGACCGCCGGCTTGAAATCGTCAAAGGTATCTTTGCTCAGGGAAAGCTTACCGAATCGCTGTATAAGGCAACAATGAGTGCAACGACACTCACCGAACTTGAAGACCTTTGGGCTCCGTTCAAGAAAAAGAAGAAGACCCGCGGAATGGCTGCAATCGAAAAAGGTCTTGATCCGCTTGCCGACGCGATGCTGGAACTTGACGAAGCCGCATTGGAAGTAAAAGCGAAAGAATTCGTCAAAGAAAATGATGAAAATCCGGAATTGTCAGTTGCAACAGTGGAAGATGCCCTTGCAGGTGCCAAGGATATTGTCGCTGAACGGGTCTCCCAGGATACGGAAAACCGCGAAGATGTGCACAAACTGTACATGGCAACGGGAAATATCATTACGAAGGGAATCGGGGATGACACAGCGGCTAAGACGTCAGTCTACCAGATGTACTGGGATTACACGGAACCGCTTAATCAGGTTAAGCCGCACCGGATTCTTGCTATCAACCGCGGAGAACGCGAAGGCGTGCTTCAGGTTACAGTCGACGTTGACGTCGATTCGGCTGTAGACATGTTGAAAAAGAAAGTACAGCTTCACAATAAATATCACGGGGACGCAGTCGAAGACGGAATGGTACGGCTGCTTTCTCCCGCTGTCGTGCGCGAAATACGCAGCAATGAATCAGATGAAGCGGACGAACACGGAATCGGAATTTTCAGCGAAAACCTTAAAAATCTGCTCATGACGCAGCCTATTAAAGGAAGCCGCGTGCTTGGCGTCGACCCCGGTATCCGCACGGGAACAAAATGTGCAGCACTCGACGAAACGGGAAAGTACCTCGGTTCATTCCTTATCAAGCAGGTTGCAGATCCCGACAGCGCATACAATGCACTCAACGAAGCAATCGACAAGTATGATATACAGGTCGTCGCTGTCGGCAACGGAACAGGCAGCCCTGAAGTACAGAAAATCGTAAGCAAAGTCATAAACGATAATTACAAAGATGTACGCTATACGGTAGTTGATGAGTCGGGAGCGTCAGTCTACTCTGCAAGTGACATTGCACGTGAAGAATTCCCCGAGCTCGATTTAACAATCCGCGGTGCAATCAGCATGGGACGCCGTCTCCAGGATCCCCTTGCAGAACTCGTAAAGATTGATCCGAAGGCAATCGGAGTCGGTTTGTACCAGCACGACGTAAATCAGAAAAAACTCTCCGATATGCTTGATGAAGTAGTCGGTTCTGTCGTAAATCAGGTCGGTGTAAATCTTAACACGGCAAGCTACTCGCTGCTCAAATATGTTTCGGGCATTACGTCGGCAACCGCAAAAAAAATCGTCAAATACCGCGACGAGCACGGCAAAATTACAAACCGTGAGGAACTGAAAAAAGTAAACGGTCTTGGACCAAAAGCATTCGAACAGTGCGCGGGATTCCTTAAAATCCCGGAAAGCAGCGATCCGCTCGACAATACATGGGTTCACCCGGAAAACTATAATGCAGCGCGTGAAGTTCTTCCGCTCGTCCAGAAAAACGAACAGATTTCCGCAGCTCTCAAAAAACAGCTTGAGGAAAAATACAGCATCGGCGAAATGACGCTCAACGACATTGTCGACGAACTTAAGAAACCGAATCTGGATCCGCGTGACGGTTATCCTGCACCGATTATGCAGAAAGGTGTTGTCCAGTTTGAAGACCTCAAGGAAGGCATGAAAGTTACCGGCAAAATCAAGAATGTCGTTGACTTCGGCGCATTTGTCGATATCGGTCTGCATGAAACGGGACTCATCCACGTAAGCGAACTGAGCGACACGTTCGTCAAAGATCCGATGGAAGTAGTAAAAGTCGGTGATATACGGGAATTTACAATCATAGGCCTTGACGCCGACCGCAGACGAATCAGTCTGTCGCTTAAAAGTGATGCTGCAAGCCGCATAGGGCACACCGGTATGGGCGGAGGAAAGCCTGCCGAAGCAAAAGATGCTGAATCCGGCTCACGGCGTATTGTTGTTGTAAAAAAAGGTACAGGCACCCCCAACGCTGCAAACAGCCAGCACAGCGGACGGCCTCATACAAATGAGCCTCGGCGTGACAACAACAACCGGCAGTATCAGGGCAGCGACGACGGAATGACATACAATCCGTTTGCACAGCTGCTGAAAAAATAACAGACATAAAGAAACATACTGATGCTTAAACCTTTATTCGTGCGGAGGGTTTAATACCCCGCTGCTTGCGGAATTGTTGATTGTTTAAGCATCAGTATACTGCTGTGTCCTGAATGCAACCCCGCCTGTGTCGTAAGAGCGTCCCGTATGCGCCCGTAACAGCGGGTACACACAGTACGTAATCATTTCCCTGTTGTACCCGTAATCGTCCCTGAATACAGCCCTGCATCGCATTACCCGCTAACAAGGAAGGTGTCTTCCCGCAAAGTAAGACGGATACTACCCGCCGGCAAGGATGGTCATCACCCGCAAACAAGGAACGTACTTTCCGGAATAAAAAAATTATTATAATTTTCAGAATCTGTGGTATACTTACAAAATGAGCAGAAAAAGACGAAATTATCACCACTGGACATGCGACCCGAACCTCCTGCGGGGACAGGTCCGGGTTACACTGTACAAAAGCAATCTTGCACCTGCGAAGACATACGGACTCATAGACCGCAGAACGCTTTCCGTTCCGGATATCATCAACCGGCTTCAGGACTCTAATACCGGAGTTACACCCGGAATGATGCTCCACTGTGCACGGATTTTCAGGGAAGAAATCCTTACGCTGCTTTCTGAAGGATATTCTATAAATCTGTTCGACACAGGCATTCTGTATCCCGCAGTAAAAAGCGGTACGAATATGACCGTACAAAAATCAAACTGTATTGAAGCACGGTTTACAGTCTCACAGGAAGCACAGGATGCGGCACAGCGTATCCGGATTGCAGAGGTAGATAATTCTGATGTACATCCGCGTATCTCCAGCGTGGAAAGTGCACCGCGTTCAAATACTGACGGCGTTCTACTGCGCAACCGCATTGTAATTGTCAGAGGAAGCAGGCTTAAACAGGGAACAGATTCGTCGGGTATTTATTTCGTACCGGAAACAGAACAGAAAATACCATCCGCCGATGAAGATTCGTGGCTGCGCGTTCCGGGGTATACGGTTATCGAAAATTACCCAAAATCGCTCAGATTCTACATTCCTTCCGGAACAGAAACGGGAAAACGATACTACATACGCGTGGCGTCGGATGTATCTCTCAAAGGTACCATACAGAAAAAAGTAAATGCAGGAATGAGCTCATCGCCTGTAATTATAAAAGAAGAATAGCACGGTATAATATCGCTTCCGCTCCTCTGCGGTACATCAGGAAACTGACACGTAAACGCAAATTTATAACATGCGGGAATCTCTAAAAACTTCAGTTTTCAGAGGTAACTCTGAAAGTGCATGGTTGATGAAAATATTCAGGAACCGGACTTCAATGGCCTTATTTAAAAAGTTACTGAAGGAGAGTTATTAAATAAGGCCATAATGCGTTTGCACTGGAACATATAAGTTTATTTCTTGTTTTTTCTATTAAAATACGTTAAACTATAAATAAGCGATGCTCTGTATTCCCGTGTTGCGGAGCAAAACTCTTCATATATCATTTAAAAACAGTACACGCGCGACATTTATTGCTTTCGGGGCGTATCCCCGTAAGGAGAGTCTATGAACAACAGAATTTTAAGAACAGCCGGGCTTGCGGCTGCCGGGATTTTTATGCTTGTATCGTGCAGCAATTTTTCAAGCATGCAGATTCCCGAGACAGTATCTGTAAAAACCGATGCAACCTATTCTGCAAATTTCGGATCATTCAGTCTTTCAGATTATATTTCGGCAGATACTATTAAAGAGCAGATTGCCAGTGTCAATCCGGACGGTTTTACAGTCTATGATTACAACCCGGATTCTTCGGCAAGTTATCAGGAATTTCTGGTTAAGTATCCGGTAATCGACAAAACAATTGATGTTGGCTCTTCACTTTCAAACATCGATTTGACTTCCGCCGGGAGTTCGACTTCAATCAGTCAGAGTTTCGCAATTCCAGACCTGGATAAAACGTTTACACAGGACATTGCCTTTTCTGATCTGAACAACCAGATAATCAGCAAAACATCATTTACATCAAGTTCCCTGTCTGTAATGGATCCTGGTACTACAGTGGAAGTCGATTCCACGTATGTCCCGGATTTAACTCTCAGCGTTTCTTCCCCGACGTTCAGCACGATTACGTACAGTGCCGGCAGCCTTGATATCGTTGTAACAGCACCGGCCGGGACTACATTAACGGACTTGACCGTTACAGCAGTGCTTAAAAATGGTACGACAGGCGCTACAATTTCGACATCGGACGCCGTGAATGTTGCTTCCGGAGACACGCTCGTAATTCCTCTAGCCGGTAAAACGCTTGTTCCATCGATGAAGATTTCCTTCAGCGGTACAATCACGGGAACATCGCCGGGAACCTCTCTCAGTTATACAATAGCTCCTGCAGTTTCTAATGCAGCGCTTTCGCAGATTACAGGACTTACAATGGATGCAGCAGAGCTTGGAACAAGTGGAATAGAATCTATTAATACTTCTGTTGACCTGAGCGGTACAGCACCTCTTACAAGCGCTGAAATCGGAACAGGTTCCCTGTCCGTGCAATGCGCACTGCCATCAGGATGGAGCGGTGTTACTGCTACAGCATCAGGATTTGCGCTCAGCGGCGCACTAACATCAACAGGCTTTACCAACAACGGCGGCACGGGATATCTGCTGAACCAAGCACTTGATCTTGCAAACCTTACGTTTACGCCGGGAACACTCACTGTCCAGGGGACTTTGTCGATTACTCTTAACAACGCCACGATTATATTCCCTTCAACAGGCATCAGCCTTACAACGACAGCAGCATGCACGATTTCAAAGCTGGCATCCGCAACAATCGATACTTCAGGTTATACGCTTTCGCAGACATTAAGTTCAGCCGTTCCTGAAGAACTCTCTTCCTTTGTCAATACGATTACGTATTCTAAAGCCGGAGTAAAGGTAAGCTCCTATACAAACACGCTTCCCGCAGGCAACGATATCAAGCTGACACTGACATCGACATTCCTTTCCATAACAGGAACAGAGGCAGAAGGCACCGTCAGCTCAAACACAACGAACGGGACACTGGAACTGGCCAAGACAGGAACAGGAACAATCAATGTGTCTGGTGCAGCGAACATCGACACGACAGTAAAAATCACACTGCCGAATGCAAGCGGTTCCACTGCGGAATTCAAAGACCTTGCAACGAACACGACGTACACATTGACAGCTTCCGATTTTACGCCGGAACTTGAATGGACAAACATCAACATAAACACATCAAGCCTTTCCGTCTCTGAACCGTCAGGCATAGATACGGGCATAAACTTTGATTCAATCATGAGCAGTCTGCCGACTGATGTCCAGACAGCGTTTGATAAGGATCATGTACAGATCGATTCTCTGCCGGTCTATCTCAGCGTCACGATGCCGGATCTTTCAGCCCTCAGCGGGTTATCACTGTCCGGCAATATATACCTTGAGTATACATCCGGTACAACAGAATATTTTGATATACTCGGAGAAAAAACAAGCTCAACAACAACAACAGACACTCTGGTTCCGAAGAATATTTCTCTGACAACGCAAAATGACGTAGTTACTACAAACCTTGCAACAGCAGGGCTCACAAAAGTTGATCTGGCAACTGTATTCAATGCAAGGCCTGCTTCCATTAAACTTTATTATGATATTTCGCCGTCGTCGGGAGGAAGCAGCGGCGTAGATATTTCTTATGCAGATTATGAAGCTATAAAGGACAGCGGCGTCAGCATTGCAGCGACGGTATACATCGCAATTCCTCTTAAAATAAAATTTACCGGCGATGTTTCTCTCGACGTTATGTCGATTGCAGGTAAAACGTCTGCAGACGACCTGCTTGGCCGTACAGAAGCACTCAATACTTCCGACTATCAGAAATACCTTGATGCAATAAAAAGCATTACACTGGGGGTCACCTTCAGTGACTCTATGGGATTGTCGGGTGCAAATATCAAAGTAACAGATACCGCAGGCATATTCGGGCCAACCGGAGAATCGTTTGAGTTCTCAAACAACTCAACAATCAGCCTGACAGGAACGCAGATCAGTTCGGTACTCACAACGTATCCGTACATGCCTACTATCACGCTCAGCATTCCATCCGGGGCTGAATTCATAATGCCTCGAAATGCATCTGTAGGAATAAAAGCCAGTATCGCTACGGACGGTACCATTCAGCTCTATGGAGGGAATAACTAATGAAAAAGATACTTATAATCATTACAGCACTTCTTTCAGTCACCCTTCCGCTTGCCGCCGCAGACCTTGACCCGCTTCATCCGACTCACCGCTACTTTGAGATGGGGTTTGATGCACAGGCGATGGCAACAAACAATTACTTTGACGCAAAAAGTCTGCTTGTAAAAGACTTAGTCATTGATCTGAAAAAGATTGCAGACGAAATGCCTTCAAACGGGTTGCTCATAAACGCGTTTGTGAGCGGGCCGGAAACGTACTGGAACCTTAACCTCAAAAACGGGTTTCACCTGGGTATGGCCAGCGGAATAGAAGGAAACGTGAGCGGCAATATCGGTAAAAATCTGTTTGAACTTATCGGTTACGGTAATGTCGACGATACTTCAATAGCTGTGGACGGTTACGCCAATGCTGATGTTTTCGCATACTATAATGTTTCTGCAGGATTCAAACTCGGTTCAATGCGCATTACGGTAAAACCATCATTATTTATCCCGATTATACATGCACAAACTGATTCAATGAATGCATCATTGAGCAATCCTTCTGACGGTTCCGTCAAAGTTACGGCAAACGCAGTCGGCACAGTCTATTCATTTACCGATCTTTCTACATATGGAAATGGTGTTGACCCGGCAGATCAGGAAAAAATTACCAGAGATGCGCTTTCAAGTGCAGGATTCGACCTTGCAGGCGCCGTTGAAATGCCGGTTCTCAGTTATCTTCAGGTCGGTGCTTATGCCCGTATTCCGATAGTACCAGGTTCATTAAAATATACAACTTCGGGAACTGCCACAATGACGTATTCGGCTGCTTCTCTTTCTGACATAGTCAACGGAGCAGGAGAATCAAGTACGACGCTTTCAGATATCCAGTACGGCACGGGTAATTACTACATTTCACGACCGCTGAGACTTGGTGGTGAATCGGCATTCCGGCCCTTCGGAAACTGGTTTACTTTAAGTACGCTGCTTGGTATAGGTGTCCAGTATCCCTATACGGCTGATTACAAACTGTATCCTGAATACAGTCTGGGCGTAAGCGTTGATCTCTTTAAGATTATAGGAGTATCACTTTCAACTTCTTATTTGTCACAGATTTTTATCCATAAAGTGGGCATGATGCTCAACTGCCGTGTTCTTGAGCTGAATGTTGCAGCAATGCTTGCCGGTTCCGGCGGAGCGACAAATGTAAAAGACTTCGGAACGGAATTTACAAACAGCTTCAACGGTACCGGGGCAGGTGCAGAAGTTTCAGTCTGCATAGGTTTCTAAATCGTAAAAAAAACTGAATAAGGCGCTCTCAGGAGCGCCTTTTTTTATTTTTCCGGTAAATTGACTGATATTCTTCAATGTAGTAAAATATTTTTTAATATTTTGTATTTTTTAAGGACGTGCTATGTTCAAAATTCTTGAGAAAAAACAGCTTTCTGCTGACGTTTTTTACATGAAACTTGAGGCGCCGGAAATCGCCCGTAACCGCAAAGCCGGACAGTTCATTATTGTTCAGGTCGATATTGACTACGGCGAACGCATTCCGCTTACTATAGCCGACGCCGACGCTGCTGAAGGCTGGATTGCAATCGTATTTCAGGCAGTCGGTGCAACTACATTTAAACTTTCACAGAAAACTGCAGGAGACGAACTGGAGGCTGTTCTTGGTCCGCTTGGTAATCCTTCCGTTATAGAAAAGAAAAACGCACCTGTCGTTGTTGTGGGCGGAGGTATAGGGGTTGCGCCCTGTTATCCCATCGTACAGGCGTTAAAGGATGCAGGTAATAAGGTCATTGTCATCATCGGTGCCCGTAACAAGGATTTACTTATCTTCGTCGACGAAATGAAAAAAATTGCGGATGAAGTCATTATCATGACTGACGACGGCAGCGCCGGGCAAAAAGGGCTTGTGACTATTCCGCTTGAAGAACTTTGCAAATCACAGACACCGCCGGCAGAGGTTATAGCGATTGGCCCTCCTGTTATGATGAAATTTGCCTGCAAAACGACAGAACCGTACAATATTCCGACGACGGTCTCCCTTAACACAATCATGATTGACGGAACAGGTATGTGCGGCGGCTGCCGCGTCACTATCGGCGGAGAGACGAAATTCGTATGCGTCGACGGTCCTGATTTTGACGGTCATAAAGTAAACTGGGACAACATGATGATGCGCATGGGGTCGTTCAAGTCACGGGAGCAGGAAGAATTTCACAAATGCAAGCTGCAGGCACAGGTCGAAAAACTTGCATCACAGCAACAGGAGTAAAACATGGCAGAACAGTATATTTCAGCAATTGAGCTTGAAAATAAAGCAGCAAAGGAATACGAAGAACTTCGGGCAAAAATCAATGATGGTTCTTTTTCTCCAAAAGACCGGATGGCCATTCCTCAGCAGAATATGCCGACGGGAGAACCGGCAAAACGTGCCCGCGAAATGAGCGAAGTCTCGCTTGGTTATACAAAGGAAATGGCAGTCCTTGAAGCAAGCCGCTGTCTCCAGTGCAAAAACCAACCCTGCGTCAACGGATGCCCGGTAAACGTACAGATTCCGCAGTTTATCGCACAAATTCAGAAAGGCGACTTCAAAGCTGCTGTAGATATTATCAAAGAGACAAACCTGCTGCCTGCAATCTGCGGCCGTGTCTGCCCGCAGGAAAAACAGTGTCAGGGACAGTGTACTGTCGGCAAGACATATAAATCTGCCGAACATGCCGTTTCTATAGGCCGCCTTGAACGGTTCGTGGCCGACTGGGAACGGGAGAACAATAAAGTCACCATGCCCGTTATAGCAGCAGCAACAGGAAAGAAAGTTGCGGTTATCGGTTCAGGACCCGCAGGTCTTACGGTCGCCGCCGACTGCGCACGTGCAGGGCACGCAGTTACAGTGTTTGAAGCATTCCATAAGGCGGGCGGCGTCATGCTGTACGGAATTCCGGAATTCCGGCTTCCAAAGGCGATAGTCGCAGATGAAGTCGAAAATCTCAAAAAAATCGGTGTCAGATTCGAGACAAATTTTCTTGTCGGACGCACAGATACACTTGATCAGCTGCTGACAGAAAAAGGATTTGATGCGGCATTCGTCGGGACCGGAGCGGGTCTTCCGAAATTTCTTAACATTCCGGGAGAAAACTTAATCGGTGTATTCAGCGCAAACGAATATCTTTCACGCGCAAATCTGATGAAGGCGTACATAAAGGATAAGGCCGACACACCGTACTACGAAGCAAAGAACGTAATCGTTACCGGCGGTGGAAACGTTGCAATGGATGCGGCCCGTATGGCACTTCGTCTGGGTGCAGAACACGTGACAGTCGTATACCGCAGAACGCGCGACGAGATGCCGGCACGGAAAGAAGAAGTAGGACATGCAGAGGAAGAAGGTGTCGAATTCCGTTTCCTTGAAAATCCGATCGAAGTTATTGGCATACAAAGCGACGACAGAGCTGTCAACGGACGTGTCCGCGGCATTAAGGCACTTAGTTACAAGCTCGGCGAACCTGATGCTTCCGGACGGAGAAGTCCGGTTGCAATTCCGGGAAGCGAGCACGAAATCGCATGTGATGCACTTATTGTGGCACTCGGAAACGGCTCAAATCCTCTGCTCGTGCGGACGACAGAAGGATTGAATGCAGATACAAAGGGTCATATTACGGTTGATGAAAAACAGGCCACAAGCAAAGCAAAAGTATGGGCCGGAGGCGATATCGTTCTCGGGGCGGCGACAGTCATCCTGGCTATGGGTGAAGGACGAAAAGCAGCTGCAAGCATAAACGAATATCTGACAAAGTAATCGGCGGCGCCTTTCTTATATAAAAACAGGGATACCGGCAGTTTTTTGCGTCCGTATCCCCGTTTTTATGCGGGTACAGGTACACTGTACTATTCATAATTAAACATTGTCCTTCTTTTGCCGATAATCTATAATAGAATTATGTCTGATAAAAAAAACAACAGGAAAAATACTGGATTCGCTTTTGCATGCTGGCTGCTTATTGCACTCATACTCCTTGTTTTCTTTTTCGTTAAAAAAGATACAATCGTTTTAAATCTCAAAAATACTGATTTTTTTAACCGTGTATTCGGTAAAACGCCCGAATTTGTCCAGAAACACGAAGACGCAACAGCTCCTCAAGACAACAGTGACAGTACTGTTGTTCAAATAGATACAAAGCCTGCAGAGACGGCTGAACAGCAGAAAAATGAACAAACTCAGCAGAAACCGGAACAGGCGGCACAGCCAGAAGAGCCGTTAAAAGTTACAGATCAGAAAAAACCTGATGCAGCAGAAAAGCTCCCTGAAGCAGCCTCCTCTGATCAAAAAACACCAGCAGCTGACAGCAAGAGTGAAAAATCAGTCGAAAAAGTACAAAAAAGTAAACCCGCAGCAGAGATAACGAACACACAATTGTGTTTTGTCATTATTGATTCTGATGGTTCCGTAAGCAGACAAATTGTGACACGACATTTGCAAAAATCGGATTCCCCTCTCTCAGACGCAATCAAAGCCCTTCTCTCCGGGCCAACTGCCGACGAAAAGGCAAAAAACTGTATGTCTCTTATTCCTGCAGGAACAAAACTGCTGAGCGCAAATGTTAAGAACGGAATTGCAACGCTTAATTTCAGCGAAGAATTTGAATATAATCCTGTCGGTGTTGAAGGCTACATTGGACAACTTATGCAGATTGTTTATACGGCAACATCTTTTACAACTGTAAACAGCGTCCAGTTTATCGTTGAAGGACAGCGGGAAGAATATCTTGGAAGCGAAGGTGAATGGATAGGCTCTCCCTTGTCCCGGTCAACGTTCCGTTAAACGCGCAATGCATGTCCCCTCCGGTCAAGCATCATGTTACCAAGTGCAGTTTCATAATAAGTATTGACATCAACATTTCTGTCCTCTATTACTGCGTATCCGGTTGACATCACAAGCGGATACGATTTGTTTTTCGAATACTTGCTGCATGCAGCTCTGATGGAATCAAACAATTCCGGCATTGCAGACAATTGCGACGATGACAGCAGCACCGAAAAGGTGGAACTTTCCATACGAAATACACGGCTGCTCGGAAACATGTCATGAAGTATCTGCGCAGCCGCTGCAATATATGCATCACCGGCATGGTGGCCAAGTACTGAATTTATTTCCGACAGATTATCAAGCCCTGCAACAATAAGCAGACTCCTGTTGTGCATGCGCTTTATTTCCAGCCTGATGTTCATAAAAAACGAGCTGCTGTTCAGGCAGCCCGTCAACGGATCTGAATATGCGCTCGATTCCATATTCTTCAGAAGCATGTTGTATGAATTAAGGTCAAACATCGTACAACAATAACCAAGCATCTTTGCACTGCACCCCCGGTTGACAGGAAATTTAGTACAAAGATACATCGTTCCGGTCGATACATTCGACAAATAAAACATCTGAGCTTCCTGATTATCCTGCGGCACACCAAGTCGTCTGAATTCATCGGCAGGAAATATATCGCTGTATTTCATATACTGGCACAATTTCAAATTGTTATTATTAAATGACAGCTTGCGGGCGGCTTCATTTGCGATTAAAAAATCATCACTCGTATTAAAAACGAACAAAGGAAGATCAGTCCTGTCAAAAAATGTTTCCTTGGACAGGGATATCAGAGTCCCGTTCATATCATTATACATTGCAAAAAAAGCAAGATTAACAAGAAGAAAAACACATATGTCGTAAAAAAAGTTAATATTACCGTCAAGATAACGCAAATATCCGATCGTGTTCAGATATCGAACAAAATTCTGAATAATAAAGACTATCAGAGCCGTCGTAAGCACTATGAGCGCCTTTTTATTCTGCTGGAAGGACGATATGCAGCGCATGACAAAAAGTACTGCAGCAATACCTATAAGGATATATCCATATGATGCATGCAGATAATCCCAAAGATGCAGGGCCTTTCTCCCTGTAAAAGCAAACAGTGCTGTTTTTTTATACAACAAACCGATGAATGTCGCCACAGGAAAAATGAGCGGCAGGAATACGACTTTTTTATTTTGTTTTTCAACAGGGATGGAATACCGATATGAAAACCAGAAAAGAGTATATGCAGAAAATTCAATCACAAGATATGTTACTGAACTGATTGATAAATGATATCTTTCGGGAACCATTTGATTGATGGCCCTGAGCAGATTCCAGACTCCCATAAAGAAATTTGCCGCGGCAAAAGGAACATCAGCTGTCTCTTTTTCATTATGCTGCATAAAATACATAGCATATAGAAAACATAACAAACTGATAATTATAAGGAATATCGACTCAAAATAATTATTCATGCAAAGCTCCCTGTTTTGGAACAGCGTATCCTCCGATTATATTATCAAAATAAAAATGGCCGGTCTGGTAAATATTATTAAATACGGATAACGTAAAAAAGTAATAACCTCCATCGTCTTTTTCAGAAAGGATTCTGAATGTACGCGTCACAGTATTACTTTCCGGCTGGTAAAACACACCGTTTATTATATACCTGTTTCCAGTATACGTAAGCGAAATATCTCTCCAGCTGATATATGATCCCTGTGTACTTTGAAGCATTCTGCGCAAAACGGCAACCACACTTTTATCAGGCTCCATACCTCCAAGAGGAGGAATCACCGCCGCCGATACTATTGCAGAATTACCTAAAAGCCAGAGATTATCCATTGACTGCGTCCATTGAGAATCAAGCGGGACAGTCTGCCCGTCGGAAGTCGTAAATACCTTCCTTTCAGCTTTCTTATTATAAACGAATGCGTGACTGCCGTCAAAATATTTTTCAGGAATACCGGTAAAATCAGTAAACGAAGTATCAGCAGAAGTACGAAGAGTTCCAATTGTTACAATCTGCAGCAGCACAATGTTCTCATCGGAAACGATGGTCTTTAAATTGAACAATGGGACAAGATGATTATATTCCATCGTCACTTTTCCGCCGAACTGTGGAAAATTATCTACTACAGCAATATCGGAACCGGAAAAAATATCATACTGTTTACCGGAATTTCCCACTGGAAATGTTTTTCCGGCCTTGATACGCCGTGCATTAAGTTCATAAAAAATATCATGGATATAATTAACAAATTCAGAATCATCAGGAGTGATGCTGCTTACGATTCTCTCCCCCGTCATTTCGATATGGTCGGCAGCGGGATCAAGCGAAAACAGTATTTCCATCGATTTCTCGGGCAGATGCTTATCCTTATCTTCGGGAGCATAATACCGGACAGCATACGTTGAATTATTATAGTACAGAAAACCGATATATGACGTTCTGCCAAATGTTTTATCCTGATAATATACATATTCGCCGGAAACATCGGCGATGTACGGCGTAAAACCAGGCAATGCTTCAGCAGATGAGATACACCAGACTGAAGCGATTACCGCGAAAATAAAAACGAAAGAAATTCTTCTGGTTTTAAACATACTTTAGTTTCAGGAGTCTAGTGCGGCAAGCGCATCCCGCACAATTTTTACTGCGTACTCCGCAGCTTCATGTGCAGGAACAAGCACCGGCGATACTGCCGCACGTTCCTTGATCTCCACATTCGGAAGATTTTTCTCTCCTACAACAATCCGTACTGGAATTCCGATCAGATCCATATCTGCAAACTTTACGCCGGGCCGCTCATTGCGGTCATCGAGCAGAACTTCAATTCCTGCCTTTGTGAGCTCCGCGTAAACAGCATCGGCGGTCTCTTTCATCTTGTCCTGATACTTAATGGGAACGACAGCGACCTGATAAGGACAGGTACTCATCGTCCAGATAATTCCCTTATCATCGTGATGCTCTTCAATAATCGAGGCAAGTGTGCGGTCAAGCCCAATTCCATAGCATCCCATAAGCGGAATTTGAGCCTTTCCGTTCTCGTCAAGATATGTCACATGCATTGACTTTGTATATTTATCGCCGAGCTTGAAAATATGTCCAAGTTCGTTACCTTTCTTTGAATAAAGTTCCGTACCGCAGTCGGGACACTTATCCCCCGGCCTTACAGTCCTTACATCAGCAGTCATGAACGGGACAAAATCACGTACCGGTTCAACGTGCATGTTGTCTATGTCTTTTGCACCGCCGCCGGTAACCGTGTCGTGTACGCGGACATCGTACGTTCCGTCGTTCTGCAGTATCATAACGCTTTCATCAGCAAGCAGGGGCACTTTTGTAAGGCCTACAGGACCGACAAATCCGTGAGGTGCACCGGAATACGCAATTACCTCATCTTCTCCTGCAAGCTCTGCACCGCTCGCTTTTAGCACTGCTGCAAGTTTTGTTTCGCTCACATCCAAGTCGCCCCTGATTGCAACAGCGAAGAAACTTACCGGATAATATACAGAGCCGGATTCACTTTTTTCCTGTTTGAACGATGCACCGCCGGGAGCTTTTGCAAGTTCAAGACTGCTGTTGTATATTTTGTAGATAAGAACTTTTATAAACTGGCTTGCCGGCATCTTGAAAAATTCTTCCATCTGCCCGATTGTCTCTACACCGGGACATGGAACTTTTTCGACAGGTTTATCGGTTTTTACTTCCGGCTTTCCATCTGCGCCGAGTGCGGTATCCTGCCGGCAGGAAGCTTTCTCTACGTTTGCAGCGTATCCGCATTTCGGGCAGAGGATGAGCGTATTGTCTCCGACCTCACTTTCAACCATAAACTCTTCAGAACCGGAACCGCCCATAGCCCCTGTATCAGCACGTACAGGAATCGCTGAAATTCCCATACGCTTGAAAATACGGCGGTATGCTTTTGCAAATTTTTCATAACTTTCATCCAGAGATTTCTGATCAGCGTCAAATGAATAGGCATCCATCATGACAAACTCGCGGCCGCGCATAACGCCGTATCTCGGACGGATTTCATCGCGGTATTTCGTGTTTATCTGATAGCCGATAATCGGCAGCTGTTTATATGAAGTAAGATTGTCACGAATAACAGCAGTAAAAGCTTCCTCCGCAGTCGGGCTTATAACCATATCCTGTCCGCTGCGGGTTTTTACCTTGAGCATTTCTTCACCCATTGTCTGCCAGCGGCCGCTTTCCTTCCAGAGATCGCCGGGAACGACAACGGTCGGTTTCATTTCAAGAAAACAGGCAGCATCAAGTTCCTCACGGATAATATTCTCTACTTTGCGGAAAGAACGAAGTCCCAGCGGCATATATGTATACAGACCGTTTGCTAATTTACGGATAAGTCCAGCACGCATCATAAGCTGATGGCTTGCAATAACGGCGTCTGCAGGGGCATCCCGCAGTGTCGAAATAATAGTTTGAGAAGTTTTCATATTAAGACATTTTATCGTAAATAGTAGAGACATTTCAAGTTAAGTATCCGGCCATGTATTCATTTATATTATCATTTTCTCATTGCTTTTCTGACGGTATGATTTATAATAAATAGTATGGAATTCATACAGAATGTGGTCGAATATTATGATGAACTTTATCCTGTCACGGAAGCCAAAAAGAAATTTTATAATAGTGTTAAAAAAACATATACGCCACCGGTAAAATTTCTGCAGATAGGATGCGGAACAGGAGCACTTGAGCACGAACTGGCGCAAGACGGCTCTGATGTTACAGGTCTTGAGGTTTCAAGGGAGCTTATAGCTGCCGCAAATCTCCGCAGACGAACACAGCTTACAGCAGTACGCTTTTTTCAGCTTTCAACGCTTGATATGACGCGTTTTCTTGGAAAAAGTTTTTACAATGTAATTTCGTGTCTTAACAATCGGATTGCCTTTATTCACGACAAAACATTGTTGAGGAAATTTTTCTTCGACAGCCGGATTCTGCTCGCGGAAAAAGGAACGCTTGTTCTTGAGCTGTTCAACTTTCATCTGGCAGAGCAGGCGCCCGTTACTCCGCTTGCAGAGCGAAGCAGCATCCGGGTAAGGATGATGTCGTCTCTAAAACAGAGTGGAAGCAAGCTGATGTATCTGAACGAGAGTATTGAAACAGGAAACGGAAGAATTCTCAAAGTAATGGAAAACGAAGAAGTCTATCCTTTAACAAAAGAAGAAATTATTTCTTTCGGGACTGAAGCCGGATACAGGGAATTCAAATTTTACAGCTCGTTCGACATGGATGAATTTTCTCAAACAAGCAAAAATCTTATCTGTATAATACAATAACGGACGGTTCAGCCTATTTTCCAGTGACCGCTGGAATCTTTAGTAAACCGTTTTGCATTAACTTCAAGAAGCCGGCCGTCTTCTCCGAGCAGCTTCACCATAGACGTTATCGGATTAACTTCCGTAATTTTAAAGTTTGTTCCGTCGTAAAAAAGGCGGATACCTTCGGAAGGCAGGCTCTTGCGGGCTTCATTGTACCAGTCAAATTCATATGAAAGGCAACACAGCAGCCGTCCGCATTGTCCTGAAATTTTCATTGAGTTAAGCGACAGATTCTGATCTTTTGCCATGCGAATGGAAACCGGCCTGAGCTTATCGGATACGGAATGGCAGCAGTACGGGCGCCCGCACACTCCGAGACCGCCCGTTATGCGGGATTCGTCGCGAACGCCGATCTGCCGCAGTTCTATGCGCATTTTGAACACAGATACAAGATCTTTTACGAGCTCGCGGAAATCAACACGGTTGTCAGAACTAAAAAAGAACAGCGCTTTCTGTTCGTCAAGCAGAAAATGTACGGAAATCAGTTTCATATCAAGATGATGTGCAGATACTTTTTCCTTGAAAATGCCAAATGCCTCCGCTTCCTTCTTCTTCAAAGTTTCCACACGTTCCAGATCATCATTTGAAGCCCTTCTTTCGACTTCAACAATATCTGAAGGTTTTACACCAATAGGTTTCTTCGTTTGTCCGAGTACGACTGCCAAATCTTTACCATAGCGCGTCGGGACAATAACACTTTCACCCGGGTTAAGCTCGCCAATGCTGCTTGATGCAGCATATACACTTTCGCAGGAATACATAAGTTTCAGATGATACAGCGGTTTGTCAAACGTAAAACCGTCGTTATTTTCTTCAGTTTCATATACAGAATCTTCCAGTGCAGCAAGATTCTCATTTTCATTATCTATATCGTTCTCAAAAATATCACCCATACATTTCTCCTATAAAGACTCCGCGTCAGCGGTGCGCCAAAAGAACGCAAATCACGACTTTCGCGCTGAGGAAACAACATATGATAAAAAGTACATGGACGCACTTTTTATCATATCTTCCTGCAGAGGTCACGACGCGAACATATCGACTATCAAACCCTGTATTTCTTCCACTCTTTTCAGCAGCTTCAATTTATCTGCCTGATTGGCAAGTATTTCGGAAGCAAGCTGATCAAGTTTACCGTTTATCACTTCTATCTGAACAAATGGAGCCTTCTCCCTATGTGTACGTCTGTCGGGAATCCGTTTATGCTGTTCAAGCTCAAAACTGTACTTCACAACATATTTCATAAGCTGGCTTACAGCTGTCCGGTACTTCGCGAACGCCTCGCCTGACATCTTTTCCGTAAGCTCATCACCCGCCATTGTAACACGATCCTTCAAAAATACAACCGCATCTTCCATTGAAAGACCGGCAATATCAGGAGGAAGCCCGGCAGATGTCAGCTCATTTATCTCTTCACTTTTTTTTAAAACTGCTGTAAACGTGCCTGTTTTCGCGCTCTGGGCAGACTTTTCCTTTCTTTTTGTTTGTTTTGCGGATTCACCTGCAGCTGATGAAACTGCAGAAAAATATAATGACGAATTAATCTGGTCAATAGAACTCATGCAAGAGAAACCTTACTGCGTATCGCCTTTGCCTGCAGATACCGCTCCGATTCAGCCGTAAATTTTTCTTCATTATTAAGCGAAATACAGTATCCGTGGAATACAACCTTATCTTCCATTTGAACTTTACGGGATATGATGTCACCAATGACAGCTGCAGTCGACAGCAAAGAAACACCTTCCTTTGCTATAATGTCGCCGATTACGATTCCGCCGATAATGACCGATTTTGCTTTTATGCTGCCGAGCAGCCGGGCTTTCTCTCCGACAATCACGTTACCGTCAGTTTCCAGATTACCGTTAATATCACCGTCAATACGGATAAAACCGTTCACGCGGACATTACCACTTACGGCAGAACCATCACCTATAATTGTATTAATTGAAATATCATCTGAACGCAATGCCATACAGCCCCGCTAGTCGGAAAGCTTGACGTTGATGTACTTTGCAGGATCAACAACATCGGAACCAATATGAACTTCATAATGAAGATGAGGACCTGTCGTAACGCCGGTGTTACCGATATAACCGATAACATCACGTTGTGAAACAAACTGCCCCTTCGTCACAATAGAATACATCATATGTGCATACCGTGTATAAATACCATGTTTATGTTTGATAATAACATAATTTCCGAAACTCGCATCGTAACCGACTGTCACCACTTGTCCGTTTGCAGTTGCAATAACAGGATCCCCTGAACGATACGTCGAAAAATCAAGTCCCTTATGAATGTACCATTGGCCGGTAATAGGATGAACGTTCGGCCCGAATGCCATGGAAATATGCGCGTTCGGATTGCTTACCGGCCAGATGCTTGGAATTTCCGTAAACAGTGTATTCTGATTTTCAAGCATCTTTCCAATCTGTTCAACAGGCTGAACTGCATTTTCAAGATATGATGTCAGCTCCTTCACATCCGCCGTTTCCCGGAGTGAACCCGTTACCGTTTCTTTAGTATTGAAGAATGATGAAAGATCGCTGCCTGACGCAGATGCCTGGGAAACCTGCCCGCTTTCGCTTATCCCCAGCAGAGAAAGAGACTGCGACAGAGATGTCTGAAACCGTTTTGCAACCTGAAGCAGATTCGTGTTCTCATCACGCAGTTCATCAAGGCTCGCCTGTGTTTCGCGGTTTGTGGATGTAAGCTTAGAAATTTCCGAGCTTGAATCAATCGCCCTGCGGTCAAAATAGAAAAAAGATGATACTATACCTGTAATGAGGACAATTCCAAGCCCCAGCGCAAATACGTTTGTCTGAAAATTAATTACTTTCCCCTGTGAGTGGGGAACAATCATTATCGTAAGTTTACTGTCCAGGACTTTAAATATACGTATAGCTGCACTTTTTATCATATGAAAAAAAGACAGGAAACCGGACTGTATTTTTGATGCGAATGATTTTTCTATTTTCTTATATTTTTGCGTCCGAGCCACAATATCGTCCCTGCCTGAAATCTCACTCTTTTATGAACAGAATATATATTACGCTGCTTAGTATAACACAGCAAATCATTCTCTGTCAAACAAATATAAGTTGACTTCACGGGAAAGCTATGCTATCTTTTATAATATCGGAACGTTTCCGGTTCCCTATTACTTACTAGGAAGAAAAGCCATGCAGTTTTTTGATACTCATGCCCATATCGGGCTGATCTATGATGATCCTATTGA
>WSSedB1CaDRAFT_10000022_pt1 | contig 84443 bp, 60 predicted proteins | sample WetSurSB1Cattail_FD_9460 | JGI IMG/M metagenome (IMG submission 9460)
TTTTGTATTCTGCCTGAATACAACGAGCGGGTTCGTCGAGCAGGCTCGCGGATTTGAAATGGACGCAATTGCAGCTGCCGTCATCGGCGGTACAATGCTGACAGGCGGCGTGGGAACAGTTATCGGTACGTTCTTTGGTGTGCTGATAAAAGCAACTATCGAAACATATATCAGGTGTAACGGAACACTTTCATCATGGTGGAACAAAATTGTTCTTTCAGCGCTGCTGTGCTTCTTTATAGTGCTGCAGAGCATTTTCATCATGATAAAAAACAAAAAGAAAAGCTGATTGCCTGATCTTTTTTCCGGTGTTTGAAAATGTTTGTCATGCAGCAGCGTGGTTTACTTTTCAAGTATCACAGGGCTGTCCCGCATACATATCCGCGGGACAGCCCTTTTTTCTGTAAGGGAACCTCTAAAAACTTCAGTTTTCAGAGGTAACGCTGAAAGTGCAATGTTTTTAAGTCGCGATATTACAACGACTTAAAACTTGACGGCATCTCTAAAAAGTCACTAAATTGTAATTTGCGGCTGAGGTAAATGTGTTGTATAATGTGTACATAATTAATACCCCCTCTGCACGAATAAAACAGGAGAGAAAATTGCGTAACGCAGTAATTTTCACGACGATTCTTTTTATCTGTTTTACGGCCACTGGATGCAGCGACAAAAAACAAAAGGCAGCACATGTTGAAGAACAGCATAATAATATTATTCTGGGATTTTCACAAATCGGTGCGGAAAGCGCATGGCGTACATACAATACGAAATCGATGCAGGATGCGGCTGCAAAGGCCGGCATTCAGCTTTTATACGCGAATGCGGAACAAAAGCAGGAAAATCAAATCAAGGCAATACGTTCTTTTATAGTTTACCAGGTGGACGTTATCGCATTTGTACCTATTGTGCAGGACGGATGGGATAATGTGCTTCGTGAAGCAAAAAATGCTCATATTCCCGTGATTGTCTGCGACAGAAAAATACACACATCTGACGAAAGTTTGTACGCCTGTTATATAGGCACGGACAGTGTCGAAGAAGGCCGCAAAGCTGCCCGTTTTCTGGAGAAAAAATTTGCCGGAAAAAACGGGCCGTATAATATCCTTGAAATACGGGGAACTGACGGTTCTTCCGCTTCAGACGGACGAACCCAGGGATTCAGGGACATAATCGGAAAAGACAAACGCTTTTCCATCGTATACAGCGAAAGCGGAGACTTTATCCGCTCGAGGGGAAAGGAAATTGCAGAAACCATTTTATCCGCAAATAATAACCGGCTCGCAGTAAACGGAGTACCCATCGATATTATTGTCTCGGGAAACGACGGAATGACACTCGGATTCCTTGAGGTACTGCACAACCACGGGATAAAAACAGGAAAGGATATTACCGTCGTAACTGTCGACGCACAGCAGGAAGCCATTGACGAACTGCTGGCAGGAGAAATAAACTGTGTCATCGAATGTAATCCGAATATAGGGCCGCAGGTCATGGAGCTTGTAAAAAAACTTGCAGCGGACGAACCAATACCAAGGCTTACTCATGTCAGCGAAAGCGTGTTTACAGAAACCGACAATCTCACGAATCTGCCGCCGCGCGGCTATTAATCAGACTGTATATGTTCGGAAAAATAAGCAGCATAAAAAAAAGACTACGATCCTCATACATACTCATTATCGTACTTATGATTATTCCCACCTTGTATTCCGTCATATTTTCCAGAATACATACCATGCAGTACGATAAAATTATTACGAATGTCAGCAGGGCGAACCGCCTCAGCCAGATTGTTAAAGTTAATGTTTCAGACGAAATATGGGACATAGTTGCGGGTAAAATCGAATTCAATGAAGGCAATCAATATGTCATACTCAGGCAAATCCGGTCGGGCATAGCAGGCATGATGGATTCTACGTCAAACGAAAAGAACAGGCAGCTTCTCGTCGTCGCTTCCCGGGCAGAAGATACGCTTGAAAATTATGTTAATATGCTTGGTAATCAGATTAACGATAATGCCTCCGTTGCTGAAAATGAAAAAATAATGGATGAAATAAGGGGCGTTTGTTCCCTTATTTACGATATTCTGCAGAATTTCATTGTTTCGGAAATCGAATCGGCAGCAGATACGAATGAAAGCATCAAACGTTCTTCTATCAATCTTACTTTCATTCAATCAATAATCGGATTAATAATAATAAGCATATCGATATATGCATTTACATCCGTATCAGAAAATATACGCCGGCCCATTCACGACATGGAAGTTCTTTCCTCCCGTATAGCAAACGGAGATTTGAACGCACGGGCAGAAAGACCGAATGTTAAGGAACTCAATCATCTTGCTGAAAATCTTAATACTATGGCAGGAAAGATAGAGGACCTCATAGACGAAAATGTACAGGAACAAATCAACCTGCAGAAGGCCGAAATGAAAACGCTCCAGGCGCAGATTACCCCGCACTTTCTGTACAATACATTCGATACGATAATCTGGCTTGCAGAATCCGGGCAGACTGCCGAAGTTATAGAAATCACGCGCGCATTTTCCGACTTCTTCCGTATATCGCTGAGCAAAGGACACGAATGGATAACCGTATCGCAGGAGCTTGACCATGTGCGCAATTATCTGAAAATTCAAAAAATCCGTTATGAAAATATACTTAATTACGAATTCAATATAGATGATGGAATAGACAACGTTCCTGTTTTAAAACTCGTCCTCCAGCCGCTCGTAGAAAACGCAATCTATCATGGTATAAAAAACAAACGGGGACGCGGTAAGATTACCGTTAGTGCACATCGTATAAACGACAGGGAAACACAGGATTCCGCAGAAAGCGGTGATAGTACCGATTATATCGTATTTTCGGTTGAGGACAACGGAATCGGTTTTACGCCGCCACGTCTCGAAGAAGTACTTAACGAATTGAATAAAAAATCAGATGTTGAAAATCTGAAGGCAGTGTATGGTTTATATAACGTAAACAAACGTCTTAATTTGTATTATGATAAATCCGTGTCGCTTTCCATAAAAAGCGAATACGGAAAAGGTACACTCGTTTCATTTACAGTACCATTTAATATTAATGTGTCAGGGGAATCCGATGTATAGCGTATTTATAGTCGACGACGAAATAATTGTAAGGGAAGGACTTCGCAGCAAAATTGACTGGGAACATTCCCAGTTTTCATTTGCAGGAGAAGCCGGCGACGGTGAAATAGCCCTTTCCATGATACAGGATATTAAACCGGATATTCTCATTACTGATATAAAAATGCCGTTCATGGACGGACTTGAACTTGCACAGGCTGTAAAAAAGATGCAACCGTGGATACGCATCATCATTCTTTCCGGCCATGATGAATTTGATTACGCAAAAAGAGCGATTTCAATCGGTGTGGAGGATTACATACTGAAGCCGTTTACGCTTGAGGAAATGATTGTCTGTCTTAACAAGGCAGCCGCCGAACTCGACAAACAGAAGCAGCAGTTTACCGACATTGCACGTATGAAAAGCGAGCTTGAATCAAGTTACATGCTGTCGCGTGAAAAGCTCCTTTCGGATATAGTACTCGGCATTATAGATTCAAGTACCGCAATTCAGAAGGCGGATGCATTCAACATCAATCTTGTAGCACATTATTATATAGTAAGCGTGAGCATAATAAATTCAAAACACAACGACATAAACGAACTGATTGCCGCAAAGTCTCATGTCATTTCTCTTGTCAACAATGAAACCGATGTAATCGGCTTTTTTCTGTCGCCTGATACGTTTGTTTCGATATTGAAAAGCAGCACGAAGGAAATACTGGAAGACAGGGTTTTTAATCTTGCGGATACAATTCAGCATGAGCTTTTAAAAAATACGAATTACTCAATAATAACAGCGATTGGTCCGATTATCGATCATATCTCACAGATTTCCAATTCATTCAAGGAAGCATCAACGATACTCAAGCAGTGCCATTTTACGGATAAGAGCAAAATAATATTCAGCAACGACATAAAAAAATCGAATGACAGCTCCATCATCCTTCAGGAAAACGATCCGCTTGTGGACAGGCTGAATTACGCAGACGAAAGTGAACTAGACCAGATTATTAAAGAATACATTTCCCTTCTCGGAGAAAATCCTGACCATTTTTCAATTATTGCATCATACCTCCTTGTCGATGTCATCATGGCCGTATCAAAAGTTATAGAAGAGCTCGGAGGCAACATAAAGGAAGTAATGCCGGAAATTCTTACTCACACCTTTGTTGACAACGCAGTTCAAAATCAGGATACATTTATCAGTGAAATAAAACGGGTGCTTTCTGCCGTCCTGAAATACCGCAACGAGCATATCCAGGGGCGGTATGCGGATATCATTCTGCGTGCGAAAAAATACATCGAAAAGAATTTCGCCAATCCCGATATCTGCCTTCATTCAACGGCTGAAGCAGTAAATTTCAGTCCGAACCATTTCAGTACTATTTTTTCACAGGAATGCGGAACCACGTTTATAGAATATCTTACAAGCGTCAGAATAGCACAGGCAAAAAAACTGCTGAAAAATACCGATATGAAAAGCGCGGACATTGCCTACGAGATAGGATTCAACGATCCGCATTATTTCAGCTTTATTTTCAAAAAGGTAACCGGCGTTTCTCCCCGCGATTACAGGAATACCTGAACAGCAGCCGGAATAAGTATCCGGACTGTATAAAGCATTTCGTTTGTGATATACTGGTTACATGTATTCAAAGAACGATGCGGCTCCCTTTCCTCCGATGGGGTGGAACAGTTACGACTATTACAACACGATGGTCAATGAAAAACAGGTACGCGACAATGCCGGTTACATGGCACAAAATCTTAAGCAGTACGGCTGGGAATATATCGTCATTGACATCCAGTGGTCTGATCCCGACGCAGGCACGGACAGCGCTCATTACCAGTACATTCCGTTCAGCCAATTCTGTCTTGACGAATGGTCGAGGCAGATTCCTGCGCCGGACAGATTTCCGTCGTCTTCTGGCGGAAAAGGATTCGCACCGCTCGCTGACTATATTCATTCACTCGGATTGAAGTTCGGCATACATATCATGCGCGGCATTCCTCGTTACGCAGCACATAATCATCTTCCTGTAAAAACTCACGACGGCAGCAGAATAACGGCTGATAAAATTGCAAACCCGTACTCGGTGAGCCGGTGGAATCCCGATATGTACGGCGTGGACTGGACAAAGAAAGGTGCGCAGGATTATTACGATTCCATATTCGAACTGTACGCATCATGGGGAGTCGACTACGTAAAAGTCGACGACATCTGCAATACGAACATGTACCCGCGGGACCCGTATTCTGCAGAAAAGGAAATAGAAATGATTGCCCATGCAATCGAACGCAGCGGACGGGTTATAGTACTGAGCCTTTCACCGGGTCCTGCAGTCATTGAGAAAGCGTGGCACCTTGAAAAGTTTGCTAACATGTGGCGCATCACCGACGATTTCTGGGATGAGTGGAAATTTCTCAAAGCTATGTTTGAACGATGCGAAGTGTGGCAGAAACACGTCGGAAACGGCAACTGGCCCGACTGTGATATGCTGCCTGTCGGTTTTCTAGGTTACGGATTCGGACACGGAATCTGGCATACGAGGTTTACCCCGGACGAGCAGTATACAATGCTGACGCTCTGGTGCATATTCCGCGCACCTCTCATGATAGGTACAGACCTTCTGCAGCTTGACGATTTTACAAAGGCCCTTCTCACAAACGAAGAAGTTCTGGCTCTGGAAAAAAGAAAATCGCAGGCATACCTTGCGTCAAAAACGGACGACATCAGAATATGGAAAGCAGAGGCCGATCACGGCGGCACATATGCTGCGCTGTTCAACTTGAGTGATACGGCGGTAACAATCGACGGCAGTACCGCAGGTTTATCAGGAAATGTACGCGACCTCTGGCAGCACAAGGATATGGGGGAAGGCAGCAGGCTTCATATACAGCTTGCACCGCACGCCGCACTTCTTGTTTTTATGCTGTAAAGACTACAGCGTAATCGTCCCGATGAAAGCCGAATCGGTACGATACGCACCAGGCGTCTTTCCTGTAATCATCTGGAATGCATCGTAGAACTGGCGCCGGGAACCGAATCCGCACTGCAATGCAATCGTATCTATACTATCGTGATTTTCGCGCAGCCGCAGACAAGCAAGCTCTATGCGTTTGCGTACAATATACTGCCCGATTGAAATATGCATCGCTTCTTTAAAACATCTTCCCAGATAATCTTCATTTATATGAAGTTTATCCGCAAGATATTTTACCGACGTATTTTTATCCGACAGATTTTCTTCTATTAAAATAACAACCTGCTGCACAAGAGACGGTTTTGCACCGTTTTCCGGTGCATCGGCATATACATTGAAACTCTCCCCGTACACGCGCATAAGAAGTTCCATAACCATGAGCCGGTATGCCATTTGCGAAAACCCCGGTTTTTCGTGCTCTGCAAGCAGCATGGCAAACAAATTGTACAGAGGCTCAGCTTCTTTCAGGTCAAGCATCTGGGGAAGGACTATGCTGTCCTCCAGCCGCTGATATGCAATGGCACGGCTGCCGAGAATGGTTTTCGCTTCCTTTTCTTCAATAAGTTTCGGAAGCAGATATCTTTTTTCATCATCGGTATCTATGCGCTGCATAAAGTGTACCCAGTAATACGATACCGGCAGTACCGCGGGTTCAAGGCCTTTGTGCAGCCGGTTTGCAGGAAGCAGTACAATTCTGCCCGGTTTTATTTCAAGCCGTTCCCCTTCATCGTCCAGAAGTGCCGTGTTTTTTTTTCCCAGAATGAGTACTGACTCGTTTTCCAGTTTACGCGTCATATGAATCCATCCGGGACTGAGCATTGCACAGCCGCACACGGGTGAACGCGTCTGATCTATGCGCCGTATAAGAAAATAGTTCATTGCCGCCCTCCTGCTTTTAAGTCGGAATACCGCACAATAGCTCCGGTTTATGAATCTAGCATCATCTCTGCAACATGCTATATTTATATCATGAAAAGAATTATATCAATAATAGCAATTTTTATTACAGGAGTCTATTATATGTCTGCACAACGCACAATATTGACGGCAAATACGATTTTTGCCGATTCACAGAAAACCGGGCTGGAATATGTTCTCAGGCTCAATCCAGACAGACTGCTTGCGCCGTGTTATCGCGCTCTCGGGCTTACACCCGAAGCGCCGAACTACGGCGGTTGGGAATCGCAGCAGATAGCAGGCCATACGCTCGGTCATTACCTCTCCGCGCTTTCCGGATTCGTCTACCAGACAGGCGATAAACAGGCAGAAGAAAAACTCGATTATACGATAAGCTGCATTAAAAAAATCCAGCGGGGAGACGGCTATTTCGGCGGCGTCCCTTCTATACCGTTCGATACAGTCGCGGCGAATCCGGATTTCGCAGTAGACCGATTTTCACTTGCAGGCTGGTGGGTACCGTGGTATTCGGTTCATAAAATTTACGCAGGACTCATCGATGCATATCTGTACGGAGGAAACAAAGATGCGCTCGAAATCGTAAAAAAGATGGCCGGCTGGGCAATTGACGAATTCAAAAATACCGACGACGCAGCTTTCCAGAAAATGCTCACCTGCGAACACGGCGGCATGTGCAAAGTCTTTGCGGATCTCTACGGTATTACAAATGACGAAAAATACTTAACAATGGCGGAACGTTTTATACACAAAGAAATAATAGAACCGGCGGAACAGCAGAAAGATGTGCTTCCCGGTTATCATGCGAATACGCAGATTCCGAAATTCATTGGTATTGCACGACTGTATGAACTCACCGGAAAGCAGGAATACCGGACGGCTGCGGAATTTTTCTTCAAAACCGTTCTCGGTACACAGTCATATGTCATCGGAGGAAATTCTGTCGGGGAGCACTTCCAGCCGCAAAATAAGGAAGCGCTCGGTTTCAACACATGCGAAACGTGTAATACGTATAATATGCTCGAACTTGCCGAACATATATTCGAATGGAATAAAAAATCCGATACCGCCGATTATTATGAACGGGCATTGTACAACCATATTCTTGCTTCGCAGGATCCTAACAGCGGAGCTAAAACGTACTATGTTTCAACTAAACCGGGAACATTCCACGTGTATTGTTCCGCTGAAAATTCATTCTGGTGCTGTACCGGAACAGGCCTGGAAAATCCTGAACGCTACAACAGATTCATCTGCAGGGATTATGACGGTATACTGTATCTGAATTTATTTATTCCGGCGACTGTAACAACCGACGACGGATGGAAACTGGAGATAAAAACATTGTTCCCGTATTCCGAAAAAGTCGAAGTAAAAGTTATCAGCGCGGGAAAAAACGCACGTACGCTAAAAATCCGCGTACCGGCCTGGCTCAATGTGTCGGAACGTGCCTCTGCCGGAATCGGTTCCGCAGACAAGGACGGATGGTGGACCGCAGCCGCATCGCTTTCCGGCGGGCAGGATATATCATTCTCTCTGCCGATGAATCTGTATACAAGACGGACACGAAACCGCAGCGGAAACTTCAGCGTGCTTTACGGCCCGCTTGTGCTTGCCGCCGACCTCGGCAGCAGAGGGATGCCAAAGTCGGATATTCTCGACAATGATCAGTCCGCGTTCGGCAACTGGCCTGCAGTTCCGTTTTCAGATTTTACCGGAGACCCGAACAGTCCGTCTTCATGGATTACAATGGAAGAACCTGCGACGCTCACTTTTTCCACAAAGACGGCGGCTGCCGTAAAAGACATCAGCTATACACTGAAACCATTCTATACCATCAACCATGACTGCTACGCTTTGTATTTCAACGCCGACAGTTCCGCGGACAAGACGAGAGAAAACAAACTTGACCCGATTACGACAGATATGGTAGAACCGGGACGCCAGCAGAGCGAAATAGACCATCGTATAAAAGAAAACAATACGGACACCGGTTATATCCAGACAGTTGACAGGAATTTCCGCGGCACAAGCGGAACAGACAGCTATATTACGTACAAAATGAAATTTACCGGCAGTGAAAAAAATCACCTGCTTGTTTCCGTATACGGAAAAGATTCAGGTTCATTTTCCATTACTGTAAACGACAACCCTGTTACGACGGTTACGCTGGACGGAACAAAAGGTGACACACTGCTTGATCTTGATTATATTGTTCCGTCATCAATCATACAGAATTCACTGAAAGGAAAAAAAATGGAAAAACTGTATGTATCGTTTGTTCCTGAAGATGGAACAATTCTACGGCTGCTTGAAATACGTACAACTACAGACACGTTGTAAAGAATTGGAAGAACAGCTGCGTTTACCGCCTGTTGCCGAAGAAGTATTCGCCTCCTTCGGCATCGTTATTTGCATCTATCGTGGTAAACGTTATTGTCTTTCGTGCTGCCCGGCCCCGGCGTGCCCAGTCAACAGCACGGAGAACATATCCTGTAAAAGTTCCGAGCGGCTTTCCGCCTGAAGCAGTCAGGGTAATGGTAATCGTATAGCCATCGTCAAGAGAAATATGCCATGAACCGCCGTATTTCTTACCCCCGATTGTGCCGTCCGAGTTGAGCGTCAGTTCCTCTGATTCGGCGGGAATACCATCATACGCGTTGCACTGCACCGGTCCGCCGCCGTACGGAGTGTATTCTCTCGTTCCGGAACCCCTCGAGGTAAGGATTGCATCGTACGTACCTTCAATTTCTTCCACGGTGAGTGGGGAAAGGTGTTCGTCACTGCCGTTGTAGTCGTTGTAATATTCGTTCTGATTCAGGATTGGCCAGCCGTCAGGCGTAAAAAACATCTGGCGAATCTGCAGATAAAAAAAGTAGCCGGGCAGAAAGTTAGTACGGGAATGGCAGGCAAACATAACCTTTCCGTCTTTAGTTCTGAGAATGGACTCACCGCCGGGGCAGCGCCAGCTCAATTCGTTCCTGAACTGCGCGGCACCGATAATTTTGCTCCCGTACGCGTGATATGCGGACGCAAGCCCGGGCATTGTGAATTTCATATCGTTGCCGGAAGCATCGAGATACGGCCCCGTTATTGTCCTGCTGCGTCCGGTTCCGACGCGGTATTCGTTGTTAAGATCACCCATAGAAACGAAGATATAGTAATATCCGGTATGAGCATTATAGATAACCTGAGCTCCTTCAAACGCTGCTCCCGCACCGCCGGCAATAAGAGTCCCGAATGCACCGTCTATGGTATCGGCCGGAACATCCAGTTCGTTTCCGCTTGTATCAACAGGTTTCAATGATACTGCATCGACGTATATTAAAGCTATGCCGCCTTTCCATGAACCGTATGTTACTGCACAGCAGTCATTATTTCCCACCCTGAATGTCATCAGACTGCCATCCGAAATATTGCTGACAAACTCCGGATCAATTGTACCGAAACCGTTGTTCCATGATGCGGAACCGGAATCTTCAGCTTCGAGCGTTTTATATGAAGCCGTATTTTTTGTCGCCTGCGAACTCCATGCATAGCGGACAAGTACAGACCGGGAATAATTAACTCCCAGCTTTGCCAGTACAGCACCAATGCCTGCATCATTTTCTGCCGCCGTAACAGCCGGATAAAACGGCCCTTCCGGTTTTGATGCTATGGCAAGCGTAATGCACGCAGTCGGCTGCCCGCGTGTAATGTTGTCGGTAATGATTCCGTGATACATGTAATAAAGGCCGTTCTGCTTTATAACAGTCGGAGCCCACGTAGTTGCAGAACTTTTATTCTGTCCCACCCATGAAAGGAATTCCTTATCCCAGTTATTCCCGAGCGCCGGCTGCGCTCTGCATTTCCAGTGGACCAGATCATTTGAAGTCCTTACCTGAAGTCCCAGCTTGTGAATATTACCGATAGATGCATCAGTTGAATACACGTAATACGTTCCGTCGTCATCCTGAAACAGTTTCGGATCATGACAGTTAAGAGCACCCCACGAAGACTGATCAGTGTTATTAACACCGTCGTATTTAGTATATACATATGAATCCGCATCGCGGCCTGCTGCAAATAATGAAATTCCGCATAAACAGACAAAAATGATGATTATTAATTTTTTCATTAAATAATTATTCTCCGGCTTTTGACGAAGCAGCCGAGACTGCAGCGTCAGACAGTTTGCTGCCAAGCTGCTCCGCCTGGTCTTTTGTCATAAATAAATATGTCGTCTGTAAATCTTCATCGTTTGAAGTTGTTACCTGACGCACAAGATTTTTTGTTTCCCATACAGTAAGCGTAAAATAGGGAGACGTACCCTTGAACATATATCCCATCTGAACATCAGGTTCCGCATAGTTCGAAGCCGCCTGCGCAAACAGACCCCATTCCATACGGCAGGGATATTGTCCGTAGATTTTATACGATGCCCTCTTTTTCTTACTCAGCTTTTGACTGTCAAAGTCAGACAGATACACTTTTACAGAATCGGCCAGCGCATGACGAGTCGCATCGTTCATAAGCAGATTATATCCGCCGAGATTGCTTCTGAACTGTACGCCTGCCATGTTTGTTTTCGTGTCATAAACCAGCGAAACAGTAACTTTTCCGAAAACGCCATAATCAGTATATGAAAAGGCTTCTGCCCTATCGTATTTATAATATTCGTTTGCGGTAAAAATGTTTGAAATCCGGTTCAACTGAAAAGATGCAGCTGTATTTGAATTCGCCGGCGATGATTTGCAGGAGCAGAGCATCACCGCACACAGTGTGCAGGACAATATAAACATAATAGAATATTTTTTACTCATATTTGTTAAACTTGTACACTTATACATTCGTTACACCTGCCTCTGTTTAATAGTTATGTTTATTGCCGAAGAAATATTCTCCGGCTTCAGTATCACCTGACACCGCATCTATCGTAGTAAACGTTATGGTCTGCCTCGTCACGCTGCCTTCACGCGCCCAATCCGTAGCTTTGAGTACATAACCTTTGAAGGTTCCGAAAGTCGTACTACCGTCAGCATTTGTAAGCATTATTGTCAGTGTATATCCGTCGCTGCCAAGTGTCCATGTGCCGCCGTAGGTATCTCCGCTGACAGTTCCGTCTGAACCGAGTGTCATTGAAACTGACGCCGTCGGCGCAGCGTCACACGTGTTGTATTTACTGGAAACGGTCTCTCCATACACCGTCGGAATACTAGTACCGGTTCCCCGTACAGTAAGCACGGCATCGTACGTACCGACAATATCCGATACGGTCATCGCATTCAGTTTCTCGTCGTTCCCGTCGTAATCATCATAATATTCATTCTGATTTAAAACCGGCCAGCCGTCTGCAGTAAAGAACATCTGCCTGCACTGAAGATAGAAATAGTAACCTGCCTTAAAGTTAGTACGCGTATGGCAGGCAAATATAATTTTGCCGTCGTTTGTACGCAAAACAGATTCTCCGCCGGGACACCGCCAGCTGTATTCACTATCGAACGCGGTTCCGCCGATTATCTTACTTCCGGCTGCATGATATTTTCCGCTTTCTGTCGCAGAGGAAAACGACATACTTTTCCCGCCCGCATCATAGAACGGTCCGGTAATGGTAGTGCTGCGGCCCATGCCGACACGGTATTCATAGTCCAAATTTCCCAAAGAAACAAAAAGATAATAATAACCGGTATTACCGTTATAAATGAGCTGGGCACCCTCATACCCCGCTCCGTAGCCGCCGCCGATTTTCGTAAAACAGGAACTCATTGTTTCTTCATCAAGCGGATGCGTAAGTATGTTTCCGCTTGAATCGACAGGCTGTAATGTATCTTCATCGACATAGATAAGAGATATACCGCCCTTCCACGAGCCAAACGTCACTGCATAACAGGAAGTTGAACCGACTGTAAACGTTTTGAGGCTGCCGTCGGAAATATCGTACACGAATTCAGGATCAATTGCCCCAAACCCCGCCTTCCAGTTAGACGATGAATCCTCTGAACTGCTTGTCGTATTATATGCTGCCGTGTTGTTTGATGTTCTCAAATCGCCGCAATAACCAGTCCCGGCCGCCGTATAGTATATCGTTTTTCCGTCTGCGGAAGCCGCCGTCACGACGCACGTTCCCGTGGATGCCGTGTATGATGCAGTGACAATAATTTCCGTTCCGTCAGCAAATATCTTTCCAAAATAATCAGCTGCATTCGAATCATCAAACTGGAAACTGTACGTCGACGACACGCGAAGTTTAGTCCCGCTGGAAGAATTACCGTATCCGTACATATTGTTGTTCACTCCGCTGTTCGGAGTAAAGTCATTTGTCCAGTTGTCCGCCCGTAAATACCAGCCGGCCTTTGTATCATTGTCTACAAGCGCAAACGACCATTTCTGCCAGTTGTTGTCCCCGGTGTCATCAAGCGTTATATCGTACTTGATGGTAAAGTCTCCGGTTAATCCGGTAACTCCTGAATATGCCGTTGTCGAAACATCATACCAGTTTCCTGTCGCTGCAAGCGTCTTAGTAACAGAGTCAGTTGCAGTTCCGCTGTCTGTCGTTGTGGTTATGCTGTTCACTGTCATCTTTGTCATTTCGCCGCCGATGTACGCGGACATTCCCTTTGACGGTTTATTCCAGGTATAGCGGACAAGTGTTGAATTTTCGTATGTCGACGAATCATACTCATGTGCCGGTTTGAACGGCCCCGTCGGACTGTCCGCAATTGCAAGGCCTATCCACGCAGTAGGGCCGCTCTCATTAGAACTGTCGAACCCTTTTACGTTGTCGGTAATAATGCCGTGAAACATGTAATATTTCCCGTTCTTTTTTATCACTGTCGGAGCCCACGTCGTCGCAGTATAGTCAGAATTGCTGCCAAGCGTTTCCGTCGTGCCGTTTGCAACTTCTCCTGTGGTAATAAGCATATCGGGATCCCAGTTTCCCTGCAGAGCGGACGAACTGCTGCATGTCCAGTTTACAAGATCGGTCGAACTGCGCACCTGCAGACCTGTTTTATGAGCGTTTCCAATCGATGCATCAGTAGAATACACGTAATACGTACCGTCATCATCCTGAAAGAGCTTCGGGTCATGGCAGTTGAGCGCTCCCCACTTTGACTGTGAAGTTGCATTTGTCGTAGCAGTCGTATATTTTGTGGAAACAATAGTATCCAGCCCGTCCGTCGTATTACCGCCATTATCTGTTGAGCCGGACGTATCGTCCGCAAGTTTGCAGCCGGCTGACATAATTGCAATCAAAGCCAGAACTGCGGAAAAATGTCTCTTATTAATTTTTTTCATTATCGGGTTATTCCTGTCCTATTTTTTCGTGCTGAGTTTTCTCGTTCTCTTTGCCCACCATGCCTGGCCGTCAGTATCTATACCAGTGAATACGATGCACGCCCTGCCGTTCTCCCAGTCCCAGGATGGAAGCAGCTTTCCCTTTATTTCGGCCTTATTTCCGTCTTCATCTGCAAGCAAGAGCTTCATGCCGTCGTCCCCATCCATTTCCCATGAACCGGTATATTCTCCAGTTACAGTCTTATCCGGCATAAAACCTGCTTCCTTTGAAACTGCATCCATAATGGCGCACCGTTCATGCTTCACAAGTTCCCATTTACCGTTCACAGATTCTTCGGGAATTTTCTGTTCCTTTTCCCCCGCATAGCGTTCGGGAGATGCCATCGGCCAGCCGTCGTCCGACCAGAGGAGCTTACGCACGTTGAGAAAAGCCCAGTTATGATCGCGTTCAATGCGGGCATGATGCACGACGTACCATTCGCCGTTATCGTTAAGAACTGAATTGTGTCCGGGTGCGGCCCATCCCTCGCCGTTCTTGAAAGCAAATCCGCCCATGAGTTTGTAACCCACGTTTGCCGCAATAATTTCCACATCGTCGGGAACATCATCGCTGTAAGGATAGTCTGTCATTTTTTGACCTGATATGTCGTAATACGGACCTTCAACGCTGTCGGCTCTTCCGACACGAATGTTGTAATCCGAAGAAAGTGAATCATAACTTACGAAAAGATAATATTTTTTAAATTGAGGATTATAAATGATATACGGCCCTTCCTCTCCGGCACTGTCTCCGCGGGTCGCAATAATTTTCCCCGGCCCCTTTCCGGCAGAAAGGCCAGTCGCCTCGTCCATCTTCATTAAATGGATACCGTCGAAAAACGAGCCGTATACCATCCATAGCTTTTTATCATTATCGAAAAAAACGCACGGATCTATTGCATTTTCATCGCTTGTATAGTCTGATTTATAAATAATACCTTTATCTGTCCATGGGCCGCTTATTTTATCGGCAACCGCATAACAGATACACGATGTCTGCGAACCCATCTTAGACGCAGCGTAGTACAGATAATATTTTTTGCCAAGTTTTATTACATCAGGAGCCCACAAAGCCGATGCATCTGAATAATCCTTCGCTGCTTTGGGAATTCCGTCCAGGGCTGTACCGACATACGTCCAGTTTACAAGATCTTTTGATTTACGTACCTGCAGTCCCTGTGTCGATGCACGTCCGACTGCAACATCGCTTGAAAATATCCAGTATGTATCGCCGTCTTTATATATTGAAGGATCATGTCCGTTCAGATATCCCCATTTGCCTGTATCATTAATCGCTGCCGACTGCATAAGAAACGTATCCTGAGGACGAGGAGGATATGTGATACCTGACGGATTTGTTTCAGAAAAAACGGGAATTGCTAACAGGCTGCACAGTATAAACGCAGCGGTTTCCTTATGAAAATCATGATTTGAAAACTGTTTAAAAAAAATATGCATGCCTTTTACCTTACTAAATAGTTTGTTAACAAAAAAACAGGTATACACGCGCCATTAGCTGTCGTGTATACCTTTTCCGCATTCATCCTGCAGCCTGATTATTTCGCAGCAGGAAGCCCCTTCATGATCGTCTTAATCTGTTTTCCGGTTGCACATGTACCGGAAACGAATATCTCATCAACTGCACCTGCAAAAAGCGGGTCTGCACTCCAGTTAGAGCGGCCGACATACGCCTGCCCGTGAACAAAGCCGGAGAGCTTATTAGTGCACGGAACCTGTTGAATAAGATTACCGTTTACGTACAAACTGGCTTTACCGTCTCCAAGCGTAAAGGCAACATGAGTCCACTGTCCCGCAGCAGGTGTTGCAGCAAGCAGTGTAACAGGAGTGCCCTGTGTGCCGAATACATCAAGCCGCAGCTGATGTTCTACACCGGCATACCCGAGCCACAAATCAGTTGTAGCGCCGTCTCCGATATCTACGATGCGCGCCCAGTCTTTCCACATATCCGGTTTTACCCATGCTGCGAATGTAAATTCATCGCTGTCAAACACGCTTTCATCAAGTGTCAGGTAACAGTCGGAACCGTTGAAAACCATTGCCTTGCCAAATTTACCATCCGTAAGTGTGCCGTCACCGCCGGCATAACCGACCAAATCGTTTCCCGATGCATCGGGAACATCTCCGTCCTCAATCGGTTCCTCAAAATTATAAATACTTAAAGCAGGCGGAATGTCTCCGCCTGCACTACCGGAAGCACCGGCTTCTTTTGTTGATGCGCACCCTGCAAAAGCAATAGCCGCAGCCGCACACATAATCCCTGTAAGGATTTTTTTCATGTTATAACCTCCATAGATACTATTTTAACACCAGCCATTCACGGCCGGTATACAAAAGTGTGCTGCCCACTGCAGAAATCGTCTGTCATAAAAGCAGCACACCAGGTAAAGTCAACGGAATGTTGACTTTACGTTAGAACCAGAAGCAGAGTCCGACCGGAACACGGTACGTAATTCCCTCTGTCGTATTCGATGTCTGGAAACGGGAATACTGGATTTCAATTCCAAGCCGTGCATAGCCGTTGGCAAAATTTTTCTGTACATACGGATAGCCGTACATTGTAAAGTAACGGCCGGCAGATCCTGATGCAGGAAGCGCTGCTGTATCCATCCAGTCAGAAGACATTGCCAGATCATCACACCATTTGCTGTCTATTCGCGATGTGGCATTTGCGAATGAACTGCCGTTTGCATCCTGCGCATACATCGTGTTAAGCTGCATACCAATCTGATACGGAGTGCCCGCAAATGTATAAACAGCATTAAGGCCAAGGACATCATAAATAAGCTTCTCGTTTGTAGCAAGGTAATGGTCATCTGCATAGAAAACACGGTCTTCAAAGTTCACGGTAAGATTGCTGACAGGTTTAACCTGTCCGGAAACGCCTGCATAATAGGCAAAGACTTCCTTTCCGACTGTGTTGTTCTTCCGGTACCGGAAATCGAACGATGCATTAAGTGGTACGTTCGGCACAAGATACGGCATATCGGCCTGAAGATACGCTTCGCCGAAGTAATTTGTTGTTGCACCATCGGCATTGTCATAAGCATAAATACCGGTGTAATACGTTCCCGGTCTCCAGCCGCCGTTGAATATAATACCGGTCGGGGTTTTATACTGTGCAACGAGTTTTACTTTCTTGTACAGATTCTCCCACTGGTTTCCTGTCCAGTAATTTACACCGTTGCCTGAAACGGGAAGAATAGGAAGGCCAGCAAGAACTTTGAGCCCGCTGATAAACTGCGGACAGAATTCAATTGCAGTAAGATGCTGCCCGTTGTCGCGGTCTGCCAGGTTGCGGATATTCTGTCCGCCGAGCGCATAGCCGTTAAAGATGTATCCTGCATTCCACTCTTCAAAACGTCCCGTATAGACAAAAATCTGATCGTTCAGGAAACTGGCACGGATGTTCATCTGGTGGAACGGTGTTACAGCATATCCGTCATCATCATCGTTTGTCTGCGTAACATCGTGATACAGGCTGTACCAGGAATTTCCGCCGGCGTCGAGTCGGATTCCGATATTGAAAACGAAATTTGCGGCAGCAACATTCATGTTAAGTTCGGTGCGTCCGTTATAAAAAGAACCGTATTCAGCAGAAGCTTTTGTCCATTCCGTAGAACTGTCTTTCAGATTCGTATTTTCCTGCCCCACAGCAAAATTTGTATAGTCCATGTAACCATGAAATGATACTGTCTGAGCAGAAAGTAATGTACCTGCTATAAATGCAATAGTACCTACTATCAATTTATTAGTTTTCATGTAATTTCTCCTAATTATGTCTGATTACTCTGCAGAACCAAGGGCAGAAACCTGCGCAGCCGAAAGAGCCGTCGGTGCAACTTTAAAGTTCTTGATATATGACCCGGACGAGACAGAACCTGCGGCACACCATGTAGCAGTAAGGCCTACACCCACTCCCACATATTGAGTTCCCGTAAAGGCATTAATCGTACCGGAACCATGACTATCGTAAGTAACCGTCACCGCTGTTCCGTCAACATAATACGATGCAGAACCATCTGAACCGACTACATAAACGGCTCTATGCCATGAACCTGTGGAAGCTCCCGAAGCAGACCAGTCGACCCAGTTTCCGCCGTAATTTGAATGCATTTCACCGTCGTCAAGGAGTCCCATCATTGACCACTCTCCACCGTTATGGAACGTCCACAAAGCTCCTGCACCTGTTCCGCTAGTGTTGTAGAAATCACATATAATTGTTGCACCAGCAGAAAGAGTTTTTCCGTAAAGCGGATTTTTCCAGCTTATTGTCGGTTCCGTATCCTGAGTAGTCGCAGACTGTACATCGTAAACATCAAGACCGGCTTTTCCGTCTATAATTGCAGATTTTGCAGACGGAATGTCAAAATTATAGTAACCATTATCATCGACCGATATGGTTTGATAAGAATAGGTAGCTCCCAGCTCGGAAGAAGTCAAAGCCTTTTGATAAATCTCAATATTCTTAATATATGAACCCGTATAGCCGGAATTATCCCAGAAATCAACTCCGGTTCCGACTGCAATCACATCTGCGTTGTTTTCGAGAAATGTAATCATCTTTGATACATCAGTTGTTGACGACGAACTTGTCTGTAGAGAAGTTCCAGAAAGAACCTCTGTTCCATCCTTATATACCGTATACTTACTCGATGTAATTACAAGTGCGATAGACTCCCATTTGCTACCGGAAAGACCAAGCGACTGAGTATCCTTATATGCAAAAACAGCCGGACTGCTTGCATTATTTGCTGTCGTGTTCAAAAAGAACTGCGTATTTGTAAACCACAAAAATCCGCCATATGTCTTGTCATAAAATCCAAGCACGCCGCTGTATGTACCGGACGGATTGGAATAAACATCAAATTTAATCGTAACGGCAGAAACATTTTTTCCATATAAAGGATTATCCCATGTAACATTTGCAAGACCGATCTGACCTGCTTTACCGCTGCAACCGTTTCCGGCCGCCTGAACATCAATACAACTTTCACTGTCCGTTGTAGTTGTATATGAACTAAATGTTGACGTACTCAACGAAAATGTACCGTCCGATTCGGACACTACTCCACGATCTGACGAATCACATTTATCCCGTATCTGCATGTCACATCCAGTCATAGCAAGCAGCAATGAGGCAACTGCTATGACAGCCATTACCATACTTGTTCTCTTCATACGTTTTACTCCTTCTTTTAGTTTTTCTGTAATGTATTCTGATTATCAACTTTTGTTGAATTACATCGAATATCACCGATAAAACTACAAGTATGGTAAGGCCACTTCTTCAATATGTCAAGAAAAATATTGATAAATATCAATATTTATAAGTTAAAACTTGACAATCAGCATTTTATGCCCGATGATATATATATATTAAAGTATTTTCGCTGTGATTTAGAAACTATATCAGTTTTTACAGGAGTATATGATATTTATGAAAGCAAAAAAAACATTAGCATGCGCACTGCTCGCGGTAGGAACCGCCTTTTCTGTTTCGGCAGCTTCCGCGGCAACACTTACAGCTGACTTTTCCGCACCAAAAACGCAGGTCAGTAAAAATCTCTATGGTATTTTCTTTGAAGATATCAATTACAGCGCCGACGGCGGCCTGTATGCGGAAATGGTACAGAATCGTTCTTTTGAATATAAATTCGGTACTGAACAGTGGACAGTTGTTACAAAAGAAGGAAAATCGAAAATCCGTCTCCGTGCAAAAAAAGAGAATCCGCTCAACGCAAATAATCCGACATACGGCGAATTGAAAACGACAGAGGCCGATACGGGCATTGCAAATAAAGGATACGGCGGAATGGTACTGGAAGCAGGAAAAACTTACAGCGGCTCGGTATATCTGCGTTCTCCTGACGGCTCCGTTACGTCGGCATCGGTTTATGCAGACAACGGTTCATTCAAAAAGACACTTTCAACAGCAAAAATCAGCGGCATCACAACAGAATGGAAACAGTTTGAGTTTCAACTTAAACCTGCTTCCACAGAAGAAAAAGGCCGTCTCGTAATCATTGCCGACCAGGCCGGAACTGTCGATTTTGATATGGTCTCGCTTTTCCCCCAGGAAACGTACAAAAACGAACCTAACGGACTCCGTCCGGATCTCGCAAAAATGCTGGAAGACATTCATCCCCGTTTTATGCGCTTTCCCGGCGGATGCGTGGTTGAAGGAAGGAAAATTGCCGATGCATACCGCTGGAAGGACACTATCGGCCCTGTAGAAAAACGCAGGGAAAATGAAAACTTCTGGGGCTACCATACGACATTCGGGCTGGGCTTTTATGAATATTTCAGGCTCTGTGAGGATATCGGAGCCGATCCCGTTCCGGTCATCAACTGCGGCATGACGTTTGAAGGGACAACGCAGGAGCTTGTCGGCATGGCCGATATAGACGAATGGATTCAGGATGCGGACGACCTTATAGAATTTGCAAACGGCAGTACCTCGACAAAGTGGGGAAAAGTCCGTGCGGATATGGGACATCCGGAACCGTTTAATATGAAATATCTGGAAATAGGCAATGAAAATCTGGGCAATAATTATTATACGCGGTACAGAGAATTTGCTGAACAGCTGCGTGATACACATCCGGAAATAAAACTGATTTTCGGTGCGGGGTATGCTGCATCCGGTATTGAATTTGACAATGCATGGACACAGGTAGAAGTCATGCCGGAACTGGTAGACCTTGTTGATGAACATTATTATATGACTCCCGAATGGTTTCTGACTAATACGCACCGCTACGACAAGTACGACCGCAGCAAAGCGAAAGTGTATATCGGAGAGTTCGCCTCACAGACAGAGGGCAAACGGAACAACATGTACGCAGCTCTTTCTGAAGCAGCCTATATGACAAGTATCGAAAAAAACGGGGACGTTATAGAACTTGCTTCATACGCACCGCTCTTTGCAAAAGACGGCAGCACGCAGTGGACGCCTGATATGATATGGTTTAATAATTCGCAGGCATATGGTACTCCTGATTATTATGTACAGCAGATGTTCTGCAATAATAAATCGGACTATACGGTAAAATACACGCTCGACACAGCGGCGTCAGAAAAGACAAAGACAGTTATCGGCGGAACTGTAGGTTTGGGAACATGGTCGACCCAGGCGCAGTACAGAAACATCAAGGTTGTAAACAGCGACACAGGCAGGACAATTTTTGATTCAAACAGTGCTGGTCTATCTGATTTTGACACACAGTCGGGAAATTGGGCACTGAACGGCGGAACCATATCCCAGACTTCCGGCGACGTAAACTGCCGCCTGGTACTCAAAAATCCGGGCGCAGACAACTACACATACACGCTGCAGGCACAGAAAACTGGCGGTATGGAAGGCTTTCTCATCATGTTCGGGGTAAACGGCAAATCGCTCTACTGGTGGAATATGGGCGGCTGGGGAAATACGCAGTCCTGCATTGAAAAGGGAACGGCAGACGCACGCAGCGTCATAAGCGATTCAAAGCCGATGAATCTTGCAACAGGACGGTGGTACAATATCAAAATTGAAGTAAACGGTGAAACAGTCAGATTCTATCTCAATGATCAGCTTATTCACACAATACAGGACATCAAAAGTTTTGATCCGCTGTATGCCCACGTCGGAGAATGTGATACAGGCAGTATTATCATCAAGCTTGTTAATATTTCAGACAAACCGAAAGCCGTTCTTATTAATCTGAATAACGCAGAAAAACTTCCGACAGAGGGAACGGTCACAATTCTTTCCGCTCCGCGCGACGCAGAAAATTCATTTAATGAGCCGGCAAAAATCGTACCTGTCACGGAAAAGATAACAGGTGTTGCACAATCGTTCCTATATACAACGAAGGCTGATTCTGTTACAATAATAAAATTAGTTTCAAAGTAGATTATCATATAACTTCGGCACACTATCCCGTCAGGGATGTGCCGGTAACACGAGGCCGTCTCGTGTTTTTATTATGCCTCCTTATTTTGGCTGACCTGCATGTTATGCAGGCCGGCCATTTTTTTACAGATAAAAAAACCGTCTGTTGTAACTGCAGACGGTTTGTATCAGCACATGCTATTTTTCGATTTTAAATCGCAGTACATTCCACGACGCAGCTTTCAAAACTACGTTGTACATTCCGTTTTCCGATTGTACCTGTTCCGCCGGACGGGACATAACTGCATCCGGGTTGTCGAAAGAATTCTTTACAGAAAGATTCTGACCTGTCATCTCCGTCCGGAAAAACATAGTTGTCTTTCCGAAAGATGCAAGATTAATTTCCGTTTCAGATATTTCCTTTCTATTGATATTAAGCGCAAAAACAGTCACTTCTCCGGACTCCGCATTATGCACAACGGCAAAAATAACAGCGGGAACTTCGCCGTACTTCTTCGTAACCTCTTTCGGAGCACATATAACGGGATGCAGAACGGTGCCGTGGCCGTATACCGAAATGTCGTGGTAGGGCCAGTAGATAGTCTGACGGTATGCACCTTTTCCGGGTTCCGTAAAAATCGGAGCAATGACATTAATCAGCTGTGCAAGGCAGGCAATTTTTATGCGGTCGGCATGATTGAGCAGTGTAATCGCAAGGCCGCCGAGTACGAGCGCATCGAGAAGTGAATAGTGGTCCTCAAGGATTCGCGGTGCTGTAAGCCACGGATGCTCCTGCATATTCTGCTGGTACCAGACGTTCCACTCGTCAAAAGACAAATACATTGTCTTTTTGCTGCGCTTTAAAGCTTTTACATAATCGGCAGTCGCGCATGCGGTTTTTATAAAATCGTTCATATCGCAAAATGATGCGAGGAAATCGTCGTCATCACCGAAATTTTCATAATAACGGTGGATTGAAATATAATCCGCGGCGTCATAGGTATATTCAAGTACTATACGGTCCCATTCCGGATATGTCGGCAGAGACGTCGTTGAACTGCCGCAGACGACACACTCTATTGTATTGTCGATTCCTTTCATGAACCTTGCAGTTTCACGGGCTTTTTTCCCGTACTCCGCAGCCTCAAGATGGCATGTCTGCCAGGGACCGTCCATTTCGTTGCCGACGCACCACGTTTTTATGCCGTACGGATTTTCATGTCCGTTCGTTCTGCGCAAATCGCTCCAGTATGTTCCTCCCGGATGGTTACAGTATTCAACAAGTTCCGCCGCATCCCGCGGAGTGCCTGTTCCCATATTCACTGCTCCCATGATTGACGTCCCGGCCTTCTGCGTCCAATCGTAAAATTCGTCTATTCCTATAGTATTCGGCTCAATTGAATGCCAGGCAATATCGGTACGTGCCGGCCGCTTGCCGCGCGGCCCGATGCCGTCCTTCCAGTCGTAACTTGAAAGGAAATTACCGCCCGGATACCGGACAAGCGGTACGTGAAGTTCCCGCACCATTTCAATAACATCACTGCGGAAGCCCTGCTCGTCGGCAAGCGGATGTTCCGGTTCATAAATACCTGTATAAACAGCGCGCCCCAGATGTTCCACGAACGAACTGAACAGTTTGCCGCTCACCGATGCAAGTTCAAAATTTTTTTCTATTGTAATTTTTGTTTTCATGAGGAAGTACTCCAAAAAGGATAATTATTTTTCCCATTTATTTTTGCCGGGATACGGGCAGGTGCCTGCAAGAACATGCGCCCTGTATGCCGGATAGCTCCCGCAGTGCATGCAGAGCATTCCGCCTGTAAATGCTTCGCACGCTCCGCATATTTTCATGCGCCGTTCATATTCAGACTTATCTGCAGTGACACCTTCCTCTTCAGGAAGGTTATCAACAACGTTTAAGATATATTCAGGCGTTATAAGAGACTGGAGCTTTTCAAGTTCGCAGCGTATGCATCGTTCAGGCATGAATAGTGACTGAGGCTACAGAATGAGCAGGGAGTTCAATAGACACGGTGTCGCGCTCTGCAATCTTTACTGCAAGAGCTTTTTCCGTTACAACTTCAGATTTTTCGAAAGTATTGCAATCGTGCATATCTCCCGATGTTACAATCTGCGCTTCCGCTTTGACAATATTCTTTACGAGCCCGGTAAGGCCGATATCGACAGTGCGTGATTTGGCAGCATCCGCATTGCAGACTGTAATCGTATACGTATCAGAACCTTTGCCCGGTTTTACAGAGGCAGAAACGCTGAGTGCAGGAACGGAAATATTTTCCACACCGGCAGCTGCTGTTGCACATGTTGAACCGAGCAGTGTCGCCCCCTGATGAGCCTTATACATATGGAGAATGTACCAAGTCGGAGTAAGCACCATCTTGTCGCCTTCCGTAAGGACAGGTGACTGGAGTACATTTACAGCCTGAGCAAGGTTTGCAATACGCACTCTGTCGCTGTGATTGTTAAAAATGTTCAGTATTATACCGGCGACGACGGCGTCGCGTACAGTGTTCTGCTGGTACAAAAATCCCGGATTTGTTCCCGGCTCTGTTTTATGCCAGCATCCCCATTCGTCGACGACTAGGCTCACACGCTTTGCAGGATCATACTTGTCCATTATTTCACTGTGACGGCGGACAAGTTCATCCATTCTGTATGCATTTTTTATGACACGGTACCAGCCGGCATCATTATATTCGGTGGCGGAACGTTTATCTTCCCAGCTGTATTCAAAAGTATAATTGTGAAGGCTGAGGCCGTCCATAAAGCCGAGTGCATTTTTCATAAGCACATCTGTCCAGTTGTAATCATCAACGTTCGCACCGCCGGCAATTTTCATAATTTTGTCAGGGCCGTACTGACGTACGAATGTCTGGTAACGCCGGTACTGATCGGCATAAAATTCAGCGCGCATGTTTCCGCCGCAGCCCCAGTTTTCGTTACCTACGCCGAAATAAGGAAGCTTCCAAGCGTCTTTATGGCCGTTCTCTTCCCGGAGCCGGGACATGGGGGATTCCCCGGAAAATGTCATATATTCAATCCATTCATCCATTTCCTGAACCGTGCCGCTGCCAACGTTTCCGCAGATATACGGCTTGCAGCCAAGTTCATCGCACAATCCCATAAACTCATGCGTACCGAAACTATTGTCTTCTACAACGCCGCCCCAGTTCGTATTAATCATACGTTTGCGGTTTTCTTTCGGACCAATTCCGTCCTTCCAGTGATATTCGTCGGCAAAACACCCGCCCGGCCAGCGGAGGTTCGGTATATCAATATCTTTAAAAGCCTGAAGTACATCGCTGCGGTACCCGTGTATATTGGGAACAGATGAATCCTTTCCAACCCAGAATCCTCCGTAAATGCAGCGGCCAAGATGCTCTGAAAAATGTCCGTATATATCAGGGCTTATAGTCGATTTTTTTTGATTCACATCTACTATGACAGTTTCTTTCATGTAATACCTCGTCTGTTGTTTATTTTAGCACTACTTTCATGCGAATGCAATAAATACATATCCAACACTTTAGATTCATATCATTTTTAAACAATATCTGCAGGCATACCTGTATGGTTTCATACAGCCCTCTGCAGATATTATTGAGTCAATTCTCTTCTATATATAATGCATCAATTGTTCATATATTTCACGACAACATCAGGTTTGCCGGGACTGTGAAACTGTACAGCGACCTCTCCCCTGCCTTGCGGACGTACGTATGCAACAAGTCTTCCGTGAAAGACACGACGGTAATCAGATTGATATTCAGTAACGTCTGCAATATCGCCGTTTTCCATGCCAGCAAGTTTTCCTGCACCTTCTACAGTTACCGTAACTAAAGAATTGTCCGTAACCACTTCGCTTCCGAAATCGTCCTCCATGTGCAGCTCTATAATCTGCATCTTTTCGCCGTTGTGGAGTTCCGTCTTCATCCTGCATGCTGCCTGGGTCGTTGCAATCTCATCCATCACGGCATCAGAGCATACTGCGCTAAGCGTTCCGTTTTCATACGGTACGGAAAATGCAATATATCCCTGCTCATTTTTGAAACCGTCTGCGAGTTCGTTCCCATTGAGAAAGAGCTTTGCGACGGACGCATTTGTGTACACCCGTATATCAACCGGCATTCCCGTTACATAATTCCACGTATGCAGAAAGTCATTCTGCCCACGGAGTGACGTTGCGATATATACGAAAGGCTCGTCAGTCCACAGACTTCTGCGGAAATAGTATTCGGGCTTTTCAAAACCTGCCATATCAAGGATACCGGCAGGAGATGCATGAACAGGCCAGCCTCTCGCTTCTCCTAGATAGTCTATTCCGGTCCACAAAAACTGTCCGGCAATATAGTCATTATCGGCCACGGCTTTCCATTGTGCATATCCGTGGCTGTTTTCACTTCCCAGGAAAGGTTTCTCGGGATACAGCTTATGATCCTGCGCATAGAATTGTTCCTTATAGTTATAACCGATTACATCAAGGCAGTCGAACAGTTCCTTTGAACCTGAAAGTTCAGGAAATGCAATCGCCATTGTGACCGGATGTGACGTGTCGTACTTGCGGACTTCTGCTGCAAGTATCATTGCAATGACGGACAAGCGGCCGATGTCCGGATGGTCAGGATTATACTTTTGTTCCTCCGCAGGTTTTGACGCATCATTATTTCCGACCATTTCTTTAAAAAGCGGACTGCAATACGGATCGTTCGGATAATCTATCTCATTGCCTATGCTCCACAAGATGATGCACGGATGATTTCGTCTGCTCATAATAAAGGAGCGGATATCCTTTTCATGGCAGGCCGGAAAATCCTCATAATATCCTTCGTGTTTCGGGGGATACACATTGTGTCCCTGCCACCATTTGTTTTTGGGATTTTCCCACTCATCGAATGCTTCATCCATTACGAAGAAGCCCAGTTTGTCGCACAAATCGTACAATTCATCCGAATGCGGATTATGGCTCATGCGGATTGCGTTGCAGCCTGCCCTTTTTAGTTTACGCAGCCGGTATTCCCACACTTCTTCGGGAACGGCATTGCCGAGACAGCCGGCATCCTCATGCACGCAGACTCCCTTCAGTTTTTGCGGTCTGCCGTTGCAAAAGAAGCCCTTGTCGTTATCGAACACGATTGTCCGGATGCCTACTTTACGTTCGTCAATGTCGATGGTGCCGGAACCGTTTTCTACTTTTACGATAAGCGTATACAGATACGGATTATCCGCGGACCACAAAACGGGTATATCTACGACTCCCGCAAAATCAGCGGAAGCACACTCTCCTGCCTTTATCATTACCCTTTCCGTACTGCTGAAAACGTTTTTCCCCGATGCGTCAATCAATTCTGCTGCAACAACACATTCAGCATCCGCTGCCGCATCATTCCGTACTTTTGTATTAACAATAATCGAATTATCATTTTCCGAATGAAAAAAGACACCGTCATCAGTAAAATGCTGCAGGCCTGAAATATTCAGATATACCGGCCGCATAATTCCCGAACCGGTATACCAGCGTGAATCGGCTATATCAGTATGATTTACGCAGACTGCAATACAGTTATCCTCTCCGGCAGGTTTCAGGAAACTGCTGATATCAAAAGAAAAACTCGTAAAGCCATTCTGCCAAGTACCGAGGTAATAACTGTTGCACCACACTTTGCACCGTTTGTATACGCCTCCGAAGCAAAGTTGTACATGTTTGCCGTCAAACTCTCCGGTGTCCGCAAAATGAAACCGATACCAGCCGGTTCCTCCGGGAAGATATCCCGTGCCGCTTGAGTTTTTCCTGTCAAACGGAAATTCGACAGCCCAGTCATGTGGTACCGGTACCTTTCTCCAGGAGGAATCGTCATATCCCCTGTCCCATCTTTCCTTTTGAAAAGGAATATTTTTTTCATTCTCATTCTGCAGAGAAAACAGCCATGGGTCGTTCAGATTTCTGATCATACGTGTCCTTCCTAAAAAAAGGGACTGCGTCCGGCGCAGCCCCTTTCAATTTTTTATTTATATTTTATTTTATAAATAATTACTTTTTCTGCGCATTGAAATCATCAAGCTGTTTCTGCAGCTCGACTATAACATCGTCAATGCCTGCTTTTTTAAGCGCATCGCGGAATTGTGCGACATATGCAACGGGATCATCCATTTTGCCGTAGCAGATACGGGCCATATAGTTACTCCAGACATCCGAAATATTTGCAAGCTGTGAATTGATACCGTCAACATTCCAGACAATCTGACCATACGGGTAATCAATCTTTGCTTTATCATAAATTCTGCTTATTTCAGCAAACTTATCCCATGCACCGCGTGCATCACGTATCTCAAGATTATCGTTTCGTCCCCACCAGTAGTCTGTCGTAATTCCGTCTTTTTCATCGGTATAACCTTTCGGCCTGTCGCGGTATCCGTTTTCTGTAAGAACGTACTGCTTACCTTCAATACCATAGTTGAATAAATCATAGCATTCTTTATCATTTCTGAGAAGATCGTACACCATAAGTGCACGTTCCGGATGTTTTGACGCGGCGGAAAGAGCCATGGCACCGTGAGTAATTGTCATAGTCGTGATGTTTCCGGACTCTTCGCCGAACCAGAAGAATCCGACGTCCGAGCCCGGCTGCCTTTTATCCATTTCAGGGCGGACTGTCGTATACCATGTCTGCGTATGATGCTGATCGGCTGCTGTCTGCCCCAGATAAAATTCCGCACGGTTATCGCTTGTATTATTGAGGACGTCTTTTTTCCAGACGCCGATTTCGTCCCACTTCTTCATAAGTTTTGCATATTCAACAAGTTCGTCACCTTCAAGGAAAGGTGAATAAATTTTATTAAGATTGCTGCGGCGGACACCGAACATCAGAAACGAAGAAATACCATCGAGAGGAACATAGTCTGATTTTGATTCTATATACCCTTCTCCATGATATGTGCTTGACGCACCGTCGCTGTCCCAGGGAGTTACATTCGGCTTCGCTTTTCGTACCCACTCAAAGTACTTCGTAAGGTCTTCCCAGCTGTGAACACCGTTTGCAAGACCTGCTTCTTTTGCCCAGTCTCCGCGGTACATAAATCCGTGGTTAATCCACTGTGCATAGTTATCTTCCGGCATCAGATAAATCTGGCCGTTCATTTTACACATATCCCAATGTTCCTTTGAAACACTGGCCCATGTTTTGGGTGCATATTTTTTAAGCATGTCTTCTGAAAGCGGAAGAAATGCACCGGTTTTTGCGTTCTTCCATGCGTCAAGCCAGTCGGATGCGGTGCCGACAAGATCAACGGAACCGTCCATTTGTGCAAGAGTCAGGTTGTAGTTTGTAAGATAATCGGTCCACGGGATATAATAGATTGCAAGTTCGGCATTGCATTTTTCAGTGAGGACAGCATTAAGCTTTTTGAGCATCTCCTCTGTTGCGCCGTTCTCCGGCTTATTTCCTGTCGTCATATACGTAATGACAACATGCTGTGACATGTCAACTTTTCCGGCAGCTTCTTTCGATTTGCCGCCGCAGCCTGCAAGACCTGCAATCACAAGCACTGACAATGCTGATGCAAGTACACCTCTGATTTTTTTCATACAAATTCCTCCTGTAGAATTTATTCGTTCGGAGGGGTCAACACCCCGCCCTCCCGGGCGTATGAAGGGTATTAAATCCCGACTGCGATATCTTTAAAGAACAATATATCCGGCTGTTTACGGCCGGATATATTGACTGGTTCAACCTTTTACAGCTCCAACCGTAATACCGGAGATGAAGTATTTTTGCGCGAATGGATACACAAGAATAATAGGCCCTGTTGCAATAACGGCCGTAGCCATCTTCAATGTTTCCTGCGGAAAATCCGTGAATGTGACATACGAACCTGCGACGGAATTCTTCAGATATGCTACCTGATTAATAATCTGATACAGCATGTATTGGAGCGGCTTGTACACGATGCGTGCACTCAGGAACAGCGATGACTGATACCATTCGTTCCAGTAGCCAAGTGCGAGGAACAAACCTATAGTAGCAAGTGCAGGTGTAAGCATTGGAAGTATAAGTTCTGCAAAAATGCGGAAATCGCCTGCACCGTCAATTTTGCCGGATTCTGTAATCTCATACGGAATCGATTTCACATAGTTCTTCATGAGAATGATGAGCCAGGGAGACATAAGAAGTGGAAGCAGAACCGCAAGATAATTATCTTTGAGATGATAGAGCTGTACCATAATCAAATAATAAGGAGCCAGGCCTGCGGAAAACAAACTTGCAAAATAAATAAAAAATGAGATACCGTTTCTGTACGGAAAGTCACGGCGCTGCAGCGCATAACCCGTCATTGAAATGATGCTGAGTCCGCAAACCGTTCCGACAAGCGTCATCAGAATTGTAACAATATATGAACCAAGAAGTATTTTCCCGCTTTTGAATATCATTTTATATGCTTCAAGTGAAAAATCTTCAGGAATAATTGTGAATCCCTTGATGCGGACAACTGCTTCAGAACTGAACGACGTACCAATTATAAGAAGAAAAGGAAATATGCAGAGTATTGAAAAAACCGTAATAAGTATAATTGCCAGTCGTTCTACGAAATAATCCGAAAATGTTTTTTGTACCATGATAGCAACTCCTTCAAAAATTAGAACAGTGAATATTCCGGTTCAATCTTCTTGATAGCTTTATTACAAAGCATGACAAGGATGAATCCGATGACTGACTGATACAAACCTACTGCGCTCGCTGTAGAAAAATTGAAATCATTAACAGTTGCCCTGTATACGTATGTTTCAATAATATCCGTCGTTGGATACAGAATTGAATTGCGCCCCACTATATTATAGAAAAGACCGAAATTACCATGAACAATACCGCCCATTGCAAACAAAAGAAGAATGATAAGCGTCGGTTTCAGGTAAGGAAGCGTAATGTACCTGATTCTCTGAAACGCATTTACACCGTCCATTCGTGCTGCTTCAATAACTTCAGTATCGATTGCCATAATTGCGGCAAAATAAACAATTGTATTGTAGCCGGTACACTGCCACAGCTGGATTAATACGATAAGTCCCGGCCATACTTTCGGATTTGAATACGGAGCCCAGCGTGGCACACCCATGTATGTAAGAACACGGTTAAGAAATCCGTAATCATAATTGAAAATATTGTATACAAGAAGACCGACAAGAACCGCCGAAATAAAATACGGAAGCAGCATAATTGTCTGGGTAATTTTCTTAAACATCCGCCTTGTAATTTCATTTATAAGGATGGCAAAAAAAATGGCTAAAAAATTGTCTAATATAATAAACGTAAAATTATACAGAATCGTATTCCGGGTAAGCATCCACAACTTGCCTGATTCAAAAAGGAACTTAAAATTATCAAGTCCTACAAATTTACTTTTGAATATGCCTGCACCATAATTAAATTTTACAAAAGCAACATAAAGACCCGGCAAAGGCGCATAATTGAATGCAATAAAAAATATCATAGCCGGAATACACATCAAGATTAATGTTTTGTACTTTTTGACATTATCGCAAAAAAGTGCAAATTTATTTTCTTTTACGTTTTTATCAATAGATGGCATTTATAGCTCCTGTTCTGAAAACCTTTTCACAAATAATGATAACACCACACTTAGTATTTGTAAAGCTTTTTATATATTATTTTTCATATTTGATACTAAACTTTAATTTTGATATCTTATGTCTATCTAGTTTTAAGCTTTGTAAGTTCTTCTTCTGTCACAAGTATTGTGTTTGCATGGCGGACCCTTGCAGGAAGTGAATATTCACTACTACTGAGGAAGTTCCACTTATCAGGAGAATTTTCCAGATTATCAGTTCTCCAGCAACCGAATATACCGTCATGCCGGTAAAAATCCGCATACAGGTACCAGATATCCTCGTCCAGAGCCTTAATGATAAAAGGTCCCTCCGTATATCCCTGATTGTCCTGGTCTATCGTGCGGGTAACGTATTTTCCGTCATGCATTATTTTAAAGCTGCCGGGCAACAGAGACCGGGAATATGCCTCCTGAATATCCTTTGCATCGTCAATTTCACCCTTGAAAAAAAGATACCACTTGCCGGCATGCTGAATCATTGTTGCATCTATTTCGGTAATGTTCTGGCCTTCATTTTTCAATTCAAAAAATATTTCCGGTTCCGTAAAACTTACAAAATCGGAAGTATAGTTGATATACGTCCGGTTGATATTGTTTTTTCCGTCAAGACTCCCGTCCCCTGACCAGATAACACCATACTGCTGGATTGCAGCATCCCAAAAAACTTCCGGAGCCCAGCAGTGCATGTCTTTCCAACCGTTCATCCTGCGCAGCGTGACAGCATGTTCGGAAAGTCGGGCAAATTTTATTCTGCGTACATTCGTAAACGTAATCAAATCATCAGAATCGGCAAGAATAAGATACGGGCTGGGATTGCCCCAGTAATCAGGCGATACAGCTTCCGGCGTTCCGTAAATTGTCCAGTCTGTGGCAATCAGAACGAACGTTCCGTCTTTTTTCCTGAACAGAAAGGGATCCCGTATACGGCTGCCGCCTATGCCCTGAATAGTAAATACAGGGCGGCCGTTGTTTAATTCATTCCAGTGCAGGCCGTCAGTGCTGTATGCAAGATACAGCGAATTAGACACAGCAGAATTATCTCCTCCCTTAAAGTAAGAAAGAACCCATGATAATTTTTTACCTTCCACTTTTTGATTAACTCCAAATTATAGATTATTAAATAAACGATGAATAAAATATGTTTTCATTCATTATATAGACAGGAATAAGCCGTCAAAACAAATTCCGGCGGCTTATTTATTTTCTTTATTATATAATAATATTAAAATGCAACTTTAAGTGCTTCAAGTTCTGCATTTGTTATACGTACAGTGTTTCCATGACGTACACCTGCAGGAAATGAATAGGTACCGTCGTTTTGATGTTCCGTCCAGTTTCCGGAAACAGTAGGATCTGAAGACAAGTCAGTTGTTGAATAGCCATAAAAGTTTGCAGTACTTGTCGTAGATGTAGAACCGTAATGATCTACGAAAAGCCACCACGTACTGCCTACTTTAACAACAAATGGACCTTCCACATAGCGGCTTGAACTCTGTGTCGTTGTTCGCGAAACATAGACTCCGCTGTTCATAAGATTGAACGATCCCGCGCCAAGAGACGAAGAACTTGTACCGATTATATCTTTTCCGCTTCCTTCATCCTTAAAGAACATATAGTATGTATTTCCGTTTTTTGCGACTGTTGCGTCTATCTCTGAAACAGCGCTGCTGCTTACGTCATATTCATAGAACAGAACAGGATCTTCAAATGTGATAAAATCGGAAGTATAGCTTATATATGTTCTATTCTTTGTGTCTGAGCTGTCTGTGAGAGAACCATTGCCCGACCAGATAACTCCATATTTCTGCAGTGAGCTGTCCCAAAAAGCCTCCGGAGCCCACGAGTGCATTTGAGACCCTCTCTCTGTTACAAAAGATGTGCTCAGTTTTGCAACATCAACACAACGTTCATTCGTCCAAGTTATAAGATCTTTTGAATCGGCTATTACAAGGCACGGACTTACAGTCGACCAGTAACTGGTAGTTGTGGATGCGTATGAGGTGGTTATACTTCCACCGAACGGCGTCCAGTCTGTAGCAAGAAGAACAAACGTACCATCGTTCTTTCTGATAATAAACGGGTCACGGATACACTGTCCGCCATTACCGACGCTTGAACTGATTGTCAATACAGGACCGTCGCTCAATGACGTATAATTAACACCATCCGTACTTAAACCGAGCCACAATGAATTATATGAAATATTTGTCTTACTTACGGAAGGACTGCTGTCAGACTTAAAATAAACGAGAGCCCAGTCATCAGCGCTTGTTTCAGAAACTCCCTGAGGTGTAACTGTAACAGTAGTTGGAACACCTGCTCTGGTAGTATGGGAATCCATAGGGACAATATTTACAGTATATTCTGTGCCATTTGTAAGCCCAGTAAGTGTACAATACTCTGTCCCTTTATTGATATACTGTGTTGTAAGATTATCTCCACTAATCATTATCTGAAGATAAGCGTAAGACGGATCTGTCCATGTAATAGTAGCTTCTGTGTCTCCTGGATGACTAATCACATTGGACATTGTAAGAGATTCTATACTTACAGGAGCGGAAGATACAGATTTTACTGTCGATTTATTACCATTCACATCTACTGCATACGCATAGAAAGTATATGTTGTACCATCTGTCAGATCAGCCCACTGATAGGTTCCTTCGCCCGCGGCCACATATACAGATCCGGCACTGCATGTAATAAGAACTTTACTAAAATCCCTATCAGACGGATCTGTCCATGAAAGGATGACATATCCGTCTCCGCTTTCTGCTGTTAAATTTGTAATATGAGTAGGTGCTATGGTATCTGTATACGAACCATCCAAATCCTTACATGACAGTATTTGGGTACATATCAATAATACTATTCCAAATACTGCAAAAATAATTTTTATACGCTTCATTTTCATCTTTGTTATCCTTTAATAATTTATCATTTAATACGTACCGTAAACACTGAATTCATGAATACCACGCACCCAGCTTGCATCAAGACTGGCGTTGGTACTTGCCCTGTAAAGACCAGTAACATGCAACCTTACATACCGATAGGCGCTTGTATCATTAATTACATTTTCATTGAAACCAATTATAGTATTGTCTGATTTATCCTGTAATATTGTCCAAGTACTTCCGTCCATACTTCCATCAATAGTATATGTATTGTATACTTCTGATCCTTTATACACGCGAAACGTTACATCAACTTCAGCAATTTTACATTTTGCCCCAAGATCGACGATATAATTGTATACACCTGAAGTAGCATTTGGATTATAATAATTATCTGACTCGTCAGAAATGCCGTCATTTGCAAATTCTGCAGTGTATCCAGTTTGACCAGTATTACTTAAGCTCGTATCTGCATTCAAAGACAAGTTACGCCCATCTTGAACAGGAATCAAAATTCCAAAATCGCAGTTATATTTTATGTTATAATAGTAATCATAGAATGCACAACCATTGCTGAGTGAAATAGGAAGCATACGTTGTGATGACCACTTTCCAAGTGCAGAAAGAATCGGATCTGGAGCTGCCCACCCACTACTCCAGCGGTTTGCCATCATAACATATTGATCCCCAATTTTTTTGATACCTCCTGACTGTGCGCCAAAAGTCTGTGTATTACCTATGTCACACATATCTGCGGCCGCAAGCTCTGAAATAGTCCGAGCAGAGATATACTTTGCAGAACTGGGATACCATCCCGCCGCTGCAGAAGAGAAAAGATAATACCATCCATCCTGCTTTATTAAAGCGGGAGCTTCTCTACCCTGATTTTCACATACAATAATTGAATCAAATGTAGTATCTACATCTGTCCAATCAGATGTAAGGCGATAAATTCGAAGATTTGTATTTGTATCAGAAGCAGAAACGATATAGCCAGTTCCATTTGTATCTTCAAAGAATGTCATATCACGACTGTCGTTGTTTTCAGGCTGAAAAGAACCATGATAGGTAAAGTATCCCCCCCCAGCTGTACCTGAAATACACACAACCCGTCCAAGCGAATAATCAGAGGCATTTTCGTAATGTGCCCAGATAACTATTTGATTATCTTTCTGGACTACACTCATTGCTTCCAGTTTACAACTGTACAATTCGCCGCTCGTTGAACCACCAGTTATATCACTATTTGTTATTACACTATGAGATGGATCCATAACGACATTACCAACTGTAAAGTTTAATCCGTCAGTAGATGTATACTCTGTTAAAGTAACCTGTCCATTTGAATTGGAATATACATAATTATAATATGTATCATCAACTTTCAAACTGGAACGCTTTATAAAACTTGTATACGTAGTATTGTCATATACGTTCAAGCTTGAAGATTCCGGAATGACCGTTCCTGCAACAACAGACGATACTGCAAAAGTTTTTCCGTTAGTTTTAACAGCCTTTACTTTATAATAGCATTTATCGCCTGAAATTGCATAATCGTCATAGATTGTCGATCCTGAAAAATTTATCTGAGTATACGAATCTCCGTCGGTAGAACGGTATACTGCGTAATTTGCTGCACCTTCAATACTGTTCCAGTGCAATTTCATATTAGCAGCACTTGTTTCCCCTGTAAGCTCAAATGGCTGTACAGCTACAACAAGTCCGCCCAATGCGCTGACTGCCTCTCCTGATGACGATGATGCTGATACATTTTTACAAGAATACAATGTATATATTGTTATCAACAGAAAAGAAAATGGTAATAAAAATGCTGCAATTTTCTTCATAGAAATCTTATTCCGGTTCTCCAAAATTTGGTGTTCCATCTGAGTTCCATGTAAACACTTTTGCATGTGTTTCTCGCCATGGATCATCCAATCCTTTTGTAGTCGTTATCGTACGAGTTGCATTACTGTACAAACCAGAATACGGTCTGCAATGATATACGATTACGTCATAATTACCGTCTTTTGTAAATGAACAATGCCCTGGTCCATACAAACAATTTGTTTCTGACGTCGCAAATACAGGCTCACTTGACTTTGTCCAGCTGTCTATACTACATAAATTAGTACTCTGATCTGCAGTCAACATTCCAAGGCAGTACGACTCATCACATGCGCTGGCACTGTATACGATAAAAACTTTACCGTTACGCAAGAGAATTGCAGGACCTTCATTTACATTTACGCTTGCTGAAGATTTCCCTGTACATTCCCATGTATACAGAGGTACAGAAATAAGTGTGACGTCAGTTACTGTTGTAAAATCATCAGAATTTGTTTTTCCAATAAACAGACATGACCATCCGTTTCCGTTTCCAGCAACATCACTGTATGCGGTTCCATGAATGGTAACAGAATCATTTGAGCTGCTACCGTCTTCATCCCAAACCCCTCCGTCATATACATCCTGGGCCCAAACGTAATACCACTGATTGTTTAACTCAAAGACAGTACCATCAACACTGAAGCCATTAATAGTACTTGATGCAACCTGCCCAACAAAACTCCAAGTACCTGTAACAGGATCTTCGTTGACGCATTTTGCGACATACTGTCGCATACTCGAAACACTGCTGCTGCTGCTGCTTGCTGTAAAAAATATATACCAGACACCATTAATATAATGCAGCTCCGGAGCCCAGATATACTGATAACAGCCCCATCCACTCAAAGTCGAATTGTTAATTACAGTTGTCTCTGTTGAATTACGAAGTCCATTTATTGTCGATGACTTGCGGATGTCAATTTGATAAAATGACGGAGAAATCCCATCTGTAGTAGTAGATGTTGTAGTGGACGTATATGTAGCAGTCATATAGTAATAACCGTCTGTATGATAATAAACCCACGGATCTGCCGCAGAGCCATACTGCATCTCACTATAATAAGTAGTATTCCACCCGATTGATAATGCCTGCATTTTTACAAGAGGATTTGTATACACGGGAGTTTCATCCTTTTCAATACTCTGACTGCAGCCTGCAAATACTGCACACCAAGTCAGAATAACAGCTGCAGAAAAAATTGCAACTAATTTTTTTTTCATCTTCTGCCACCTTTATTTTACCGTTGCAAGAACTTTTACACTTACGACAGGATATGATTTATACGTATAATCCGAGTAAGTCTCACTGGCTTCAACTTCATTGTCATCATCCACAGTCCAGTTGAATGCAAATTTACCACCGGAACTAACAGGGGTATCATAATTCGCAGAACTAAGTTCAGTACTCGAACTTAAATTAAAAGTTCGCGATTTTGGATAATAATTTGAATCAATTTGAGTATCTGAAGTTGAAGCGCTGTAAGTTGTTACACGTACAACAGCCGTCGGCCCAACCGTATTACCGTCACTATCTGTATATACAGGAGTGAGCTTGAGATAAAACGCATCGTACGGAACATCAGATGCGTCCAATGCAGAAACTGTATACGCTTTCACTGATGATGACTCTGAAGAAGTAGTACGCACTGCATAAATATCGTCGCTTCCATCATTTGGCGGAAGTTCAAATCTGAAGACAGTACCACTGGCCAGAGTTACTTCTGCATAGTTAGAATCCGCACCTGAAACAATCTTCTGGCAGGAACTAAAAATCAGAGCAGCACCAAGCAGTAATCCAGGCAAACAGTACTTTATTTTTATTTTCATTCTTGCTTGTCCTCTTTATTTCCTGATGTGTCTGAAAGTACATTATTCAGGCACATCAAGTTCTTATTTCTCTTAGAATTTTACTTTGAGTGTTGTCTCAAGTTTTCCTGCTTTACGGTAGGCTGTACCATCATTAAATCCTACAAGAAGATCATTTGATTCATAATCGAATGAAAATGAAACTCTTTCGTATGAGAATTCAAGCCCGGCCTTCAAGTACATATAATCATTATCACTATTATATTTGTCATAATACCGTGTAAGGAAAGCTTTCGGAGTCACCCCAAAATATTTACCCATAGGCATCCGGTATTTTATACCACCCGTTGCACCAATAATCATTTGATCTGAAAGGGCATCAATAACATCAACTGCACCAACAGCTTCAAGATTTTTTACAAGCAGGCCATTTCCTGTGTTGAATGAACCATGAAGAATAAGAACATCGTGATCAGCAGAGGTATAGCGACCGTCGCTGTTAATTACACAATCTTCTGCAAGTTTTTTGTCAGCATATTCCGCAGCAATTGCAAGACCTGGATAAGAACCGTAATCATCTTCAAGATACCGCGGGCGTGTATTGCTGAACCATGTATCAAATGCGGTCTGTTTATCTTCCCACCCTAACAGGAACCCTCCGGAAACGAGAGGATAAGCTTTTCCTTTTCCTTCAATCTGAATCATAGTTGCGCCGACTTTCGGTTTCAGATAGAAAATGTCAAACATATCCCACTCATAAGAAAGCTGTCCGCCAAAACGCATATCCTCTTTATAAACGGAATCATTACCGATAATACCGTTACTGTAACCGACTTGAACTTCAAGATTGGGAACAACCAATAAACTTCCTGTAAGCTTATATACCCAGTCTGTCGCATCCTGTGAGGGATCTGCTGTATCCTGCGTTGTATCAGACGAACCTGCAGTCCATTGTGCAGTAGAAGCAAAATCTGCTGCAACTTTAAATACATTGTTCATTTCATACCCGGCCTGAAGCCCATAAACAGTGTCGCTGTCATCTGTTGAAGAAAGATACGCCTGCAGGGTTCTTCCTTCCAACTGGCCATAACGGCGGTCTGTATCAATACTGATAAATTCATATGCAACATCAGGGCCCGTCGTATAGTTTACATACCCGAGGTTTGAATAGTTACGATCATACAGATTAATAAAGGCATTGCCCACATGAATCTTTGCGCGGTCTACATAAATTTTAAATCCACCGTCTTCTATATCCCCATCGTCATTAAGTGCAAGATTTGTCCCACTGTCATCATCAACGTAGTAACGAAGAGGATCTCCTTCTGTGCAAATACGAATTTCTCCCCAAATAGGAAGTGAATGCGGATTATCTGCCCATACTTCCCCCAGATTCATAAGGTCAACTTTTAATTTGATATTCTGATCTGTTGTAAAACCGCATTTTCCCGTATCAAGATCTGTACCAAAAGTTACCGATGCATCACCTGTGAGATCTGTTGAAATTTTCGGACCAACGGTCGGTTTAGGACCATATTTTGTAATTGTTACATTGCAAGCAGCGGTAAATCCGCCGTCTTTCGACGTTGCAGTGATTACAGCATCTCCCTCTGCAGCTGGAAAAAGACGGCCAAGCTGATCAACTTTCACAATTTTCATATTGCTTGAAGACCATTTTACATCTTTACAAGTCGCATCCTCAGGAGTAAATTTCACGGTAAGAGCCGGAAATGTCTTCTGGTAATCAAGTACATGAACAGAAAGTTCCATATCCTGCTTATCAAGTTCTATACCTTCTACTGGAATTTCGTATGCTTTCTGAGTACCGGCAGCCTTTGCCGCCTCACGGGCAGCTTTCTTAGCTGCTGCATCTTCTGCTTTTTTCAGAGCAGCGGCCTCTTTTGCGGCCTGAGCTTCTGCAGCTTTTTGAGCCTTTTCTGCTTCTTTCGCTGCTTTTTTTTCTTCATCTGTCAATTCCTGATTGTCAGATGCATTTACAGTTGTTTTAATGTCGGCAGACTGTTCTGTTGCCGCGGCATCCGCAGACTGCTCAACAGTTGTTGTTGAAGTTGCTTCTGTTCCTGCCGTTTGCGCGAACGAAATTGCCATGCACAATGTTAATGCACATGCTACTGCTACTGTTTTTTTCATTTAGTTTTCTCCTGTACTTATTTCACAATAATTATGAAAAACATTTATTCTTATTGTTTACTTAATCCGCTGTTGATACCTGATTATAATACCAGTGTGCCTGACCAACCCCGGGAAGACCTGCAGAATATCGATAATAAAGCGAAGTGCCGGATGTGGTACTGTTAGAACCTAACATGAAATATCCGGAACTATTTGTTAATCTAATGCATTTTGTGTAATTACCACTTGAATATGAAACAGAACCAAGGAAGAAACTACCAAGCGTAGAATCAAGGGATTTAATTGTACTTGCAGAGCCTAGCGCAGCACTTACCGTAACCCAGCTCGTATTGCTTGAGCTAATCGATGGCAGATATAAATATTCGCCAGTAGGAATACCATTCAAATCCGTTGCCTCGAGACTGAATGTAGATACGGTTCCTGTTGTGGATTCTCCAGAGTATGTAATGGTCGAAGAACTATCAAGTGCTGAACGTACAACCCATACATCAGAATAATTACTGCTTGAAGTGGATGAACTTAATACTATCGAAGTACTAGTATTCGGCAAAAGGTAGAAAGAATTATTTTGATTCGTAAGCACTACTGCATTAAGAGATGAAGGAGTAAATGTAATAATTGTAGAATCAGCTGAATAAGTTGTAGTACCATCTGCCACAGTTATGACCGTAAATGTGTACGCTGTTCCAGATGTTAATCCAGTAAAGACAGCTTCCTCTGTTCCTATTGCAATAGATTCAACACTTCCGACTGAGGTGCCATCACTTTTTTCTGCGGTCACTTCATATGTATACGTTACACCGCTTTCAACAGCAGTTGCGTCTGCCCAGGTTATCTTTACAGACTCACCATTGTATGCTGTCGTCCCACTTACATTAGAAGCGAGAGGTTCTGTTGAACCTGTTACGCTGACTCCGGTATTGGAATTACCATCGTAATCTTCTGTTTTCAGCGTAAAGGTATAATTTCCTCCTGCGTTCACTGTTATGATTGCAGTTTCTACGCCAGCAAGCACAGTAACATCACTCGGGGCATCAACACCGCTTGTAGAAGAAACAGCGCTTATAACAACTTGAGTAAAGTCTGCATCAGACGGATCTGTCCAGTTAAGTGTTATAGAGGTAATACTATCGGCTGTTGCAGAAATTCCCGATACCGCTGAAGGTGCTGTAGAATCAACACTTGTTGTTGTACTGTCCGAAGATGTTCCTGCTGAACTATTTGAATTCACATCAATAGTCTGTACTTTAAATACATATGAAGTATTTGCAGCAAGTTTGCTGAATTTAACAGTCTGAATGCCACTCGCAACTTTTACAGCACTAATTACTGTCGTACCATCCTGAAGTGTACCCGTTGAACTAACAACAACATGATCAAAATCATCATCTGCCGGATCGATCCATGTTAATGTTATCGAATGATCTGTATATGCAGATACTTCCAAGCCGGTTACTTCCTCCGGCGGTGTTGTATCAGGAAGCGTGTCCGCTGTAACTGTCGCAACAGAAGAAACATTATTGCTATTCACAACACCATAAACATAAAATGTATAATTAATACCTATAGCATCTGTTGTAAGACCTGTAATAGTTGCAGTCTGCACTCCTTTTTCAATTGTTTTTGTAGAGACCTGTGTAGAATCAGATGTTTTTATACAAATAATTTTCACTGCTGTAAGATCATAAGAATCTGTCCACGTAAGTGTGGCAGAAGTAGCAGTCGTTTCTGATACTGCCAGATTTTTTACCGGATGAGCAGCAGTTGCACTCAGCGTAACTGTAACAGTACATGACGCTGACAATTTTCCGTCTGCAGTTGATGCAACAACACGTGCAGATCCTGCCCCCATAGCAGTAAGCGTCGTTGTCATAGAACCGTCATTTGTTAGAGATATAATAGAAGAATCTGTAGAAACCCATTCCACTGTTGACGAAGAACCTGTCAACGAAGCGGTAAGTGTAGATTGTGTTACAGTTGCTACTGCACCGGATATAGTAAGTACAGAGGAATTAAGCGATAACGCGGCATCTTCTGTTGTTCCGGAATCTATATCAGTACTACAGCCACTTAACAAGGCTATAACTGCTGTAAATGCAAGTACTGGTAATAAAAACTTCCTTTTCATTCGTTTTCCTCCTTAAAATCATTCCGTTACGTCTACAAGACCCCATGCATAATCAGCAGTAGAGCTTGCAGATGAACTTGTTCCGCCAAGTATATTGAGACATACTCCATACAACGAATATGAACTATCATAAGACCAGGTCAACATTTTCCAGGCAGACGCAGTTGTCTGAGACTTCGTTGTTGTTGAATAAGAAAAGCTTGCATAGCTCTCATTGCCGCTAAGATAGGAATCTGTTGTTTTTGCGACATATGCATGATGGGTATAACTAGTCGCCGAGAAGCTCCACTTTGTATAGTAAATGGAACTTGAATCCATAGCCCGATCGGGATCTATGTATAAATAATATCCGGAACCGGTTCCTGTACTGTCTGCAGCTTCAAGGCTGAACATGCTTGTATCGGTGGGAGAAGAAAGGCTGGGATGTACAATCCAGCGGTCATATAACAGACCATTGGTACTTATATCACTTGCTGTCATACAAATAACATCACAATATGTTGTAGATGATGTAATGTCAGGGACAAGATAATATGCTGTTGAAGACCATCCGTTCACAAATTTCATGTAAACTTCAACAGGTGTTACAGTAACACTGTCTGTTGTCGTATTTGTCGTGGTACCGTCTGTATAAGTAGTTGTTATAGTTACTGAATATTCAGTATCGACAGTAAGTCCTGTTAAAGTTGCAGTTTCTACATCAGCAGCCACATCCATTGATACAGCTGTACCGGATACTGGTGTTGCAGTAACTGTTAATTTACTGAAAGAATTATCAGGATCTGTCCATGTTACAGTTATACCTCCGGTAAATGATGCACGGGAAGCTGATATATCAGTAGCAAGAAGATATGTTGTCTCTTTACATGTTACAGCAGAACTTTCATTAAGATCATTATCAACTGCAACTGCACTGAATGTATATGTTGTATTCCCCTTTAGTCCCGAAAGAGTTGCCGTTGTAGTTCCACTTGTGATCTGAACTGTATCCGGAATTTCTGCACTACTGTCACTGCAGTCTGCCGAAATTTCTACATAAGATACATCTGTATCAGAAGAAGCTGTCCAGGAAAGTGTTATACTGTTTCCCGTTTTTGAAGATGCTGCAAAATCAGTAATAGATGCAGGAGCAGTTGTATCAGATTCTGTCGTAGTTGCTGTCAGTGTTACTGCATTTGATTCGTTTCCGTCCACATCAACCGTGTACAATTCAAATGTATATGCTGTAAGACCGATGAGTCCTTTCACTCTGCCGGAACCGGTGCCGGCATCGAAAGTTGATTCTGTTACTGTCGTTGAATCAGAAGTCGGATAAGATCTGATGAGTATATGATCAAGATCTCCATCGCTGTCTGCAGGATCAGTCCACGAGAATACAGCACTGTTGCCATATGCAATGACTGTTGCATCACTCACTTCCAAAGGTGGAGTGGATTCAAGGGTACAAGTTACTGAACACTTAGCAGTTACGGATCCATTCTGACTTGCTGCGGTGATAATCGCCGTACCCGTTCCCTGAGCAGTTACGGTTGTTGACGTTCCCGTCGCAGTTACCGTTGCAACACTCGCATCCGAAGAAGTCCAGTTAATAGTTGTATCTGCTGCATATACAGGGGTATATGATGCGGTAATGACCTGTGTCGTAATTCCCTTATATGCAGATGACATGCTTAAACCTGATTCACTAAGTGTAATACTGTTTATCTGCACACCATCATCACTTTGTACTTTCAGTTCTTCTGTATTGAACAAAGTACAACTGACTGCAATAAACGCAAAACACAAAGCTGCAATAATAAAGCTGATATGAAATATTTTTTTCATGTGTACTCCTCCTTACTCGCCTGTCACAATTCCATCAGCAGCATTAATACTTACTGTTGAGCAATCCGTAAATTCTGGGGTTGGAACTGCAGCTGAATCATCAAACGAAAGCGGCTGCCAGACATAACCGGAATTAGACAAATCAGATGAATCCCATTTATTAAATGCGAGAAGATATGATGTTTCCGAAGTACCTTTTACAGTTATGACACTTCCGAATTCCTGTGCCGTATAACTGTCAGGGCCTAATTCTTCAAGTCCCGACCACGGACCAGCCAATGATTTTGCATATGCATAGCGCACACCGGTATATGGCATCAAAGTTAAAGTTGAATATGTATTGTAAAAGTTAAAATAAACAAAATCATAATCATAAGAGCCATCACTTCCGGAATCGAGAGTTCCATAAAATGTCGCAGCAAACAGGTAATAATAATCACCCCTTTTAATAATACTTGCTCTCCCAGTTTCAATAGTCGGAAACAATTGGGCAATAATACCATCGTCCGTTGTTTCATCAATGGAAAGATAATCATCTGACAGTTTATAAATATGTAATTTATAAATATCATCATCACTATCCAGACAATAGCTCAATGCATATCCCGCGTTGTCAGTATCTTTGTAAAGAGTTGTAACTATTGCACCATCGTTTATTTTAAATGTACTATTCTGCACCTCAAAATTTCCGTATGGTGTATCACATGTTGCAACAAGTGTATAATCCAGCAGCGACTGAGTGTTAAATCCCATCCACATAACAAATTTACTGGTATTCGGATTATAAACTACGGTAGGTGCATTTATATCACTGTAGTATAAAAGATCGCTTGATGTAGCGGTAAGAACATTATTTTTAAATGTCCAGTTTACAAGATCTGTCGATTCATAACATTTTATTGCTTTGAATCCTGTATTATCCCCAGTAAGAATATTTTTTGAATAATCCATACCATACCAGTAATACTTACTGCCGTATTTAATAACATTATCATGAGTCTGTATATCGTTTCCCGAAGTATCCATCCAGACGGTACCGTTTGTTATTGATGATGTTCCGGATTCTATTCCGGTTGAACAACCAAGCAGCGCCGTTATAATAAATATGACAGGAAATAATTTCGTAATCTTCATCATATCCTCCTTAATATCAAAAAGTCGCTGCTTTAAGTGCGGCGAGTTCATCAGCTGTAATACGCGTAACTGTTGCTGCCATGGTTGCATATGAACTACCGTTTGCAAAAATGGTCACATCTCCATCTTTCGTCCAACTACCACTGTCAGAAAGATTTGTTGTAGAAAAGCAGTCATACGTTCCTGCGTTATTTGATTCCGTTGCAAGCATAATCCAAGTCCCATCATCAAGCTGATAAACACATGGAGTTTCTGTATATACAGGTTCATTCTGGTCTGTACGGGTAATATACGTACTGGCCAAAAGAGAAAATCCACCATCTCTGTAGGAGTCGATATAGGCAGCCTGTATATCGCCCCCTTCTCCTGTCGCGAAATCAATATCAGCGTCACGGGTAAAGAGATAATGTTTTGATCCATCATTTACCATATATGCACCAGTAACAGAATATCCGGGGTTATACAGAACGTGTTCATTAAGATCATGAACCGATAAGAAGTCATATGTTTCAGTTACAAACACATGATTTATACCGTCTTCATCATCACCAACCCAGTAGATATCGTAGCAGCGGTCGTTTTTATTATAAATTGCACGAGGTGACCATGCATGACGGACAGCTCCATCAGAACCGTAATCATCCGTCACCTGTAAAAGATGCTCGTTTGTCCATGTAATAAGATCATCAGAAAAGGCAACGTAAATACTCTGACTTGGATGCTTCCAATAAGAAAGATCATAATGTGAACCCAAGTCAGTATACTGCCCTGCACTTGTAAAATCGGCTGCAAGAAGTACAAACGAACCGTTATTAGTACGAAAAATATATGGATCCCGTATATGTCCGCTACCAATAGTCGGCGAAAAAACTTTGACGTTGCTATTCAGTGCATTCCAAGAAAGTCCGTCTTCACTGTATGCCAAGTGTAATGCATCACTACTTACTGTTTGAGATGTTCCAATCCCGGCCATAACCCAGCCTGCAGTTGCAACAACACCTTCAGACCAGTCGCTTGGCTCTACCATTGATTCATCAGCAAGTGTATTTGTACAACCCATAATAGAAAATACAGCAATACAAAAAGCAGTAAATGATAGAATAATATCTTTGGTTAATTTCTTCATAATATTTTATTTACTCCGTTACTGGTATAAGCTTCCAGCTCTGCTGCTTTATAACAATTAAATAATTTTTATCAGAAACTAAAGTTGAGCTTGTATTATCCCATGTCGGATTAACATAATGCCATGGAATCTGGAACATACAGTTTGTGCTGTCCATTGTTGAAGTCAGGCTGTTTGTTGTCGTAGCATAATAACCGCTTGAATAATTTTCCAGGGAATAACACGGAGAGCCAACATCATTTATTATCCACCACTGGCCGTCGTTATCAGAATCTTTCGAAATAAGATTAAGTGCAGAAAGCGTTTCATCATTGTTTGCTGTCAACGCAAGCGTACTCCAACGATTTACCAGTTGATATCCGTTTGTCATTGGAACTAAACGCCACTGATATAAATATTCATCATTATATAAGGTATCTGAACTGTCAGAAGGTGTTGACGACAACCATGTTGCATATTGTCCGGAATAAACATTCGTCTGATTTCCAAGATAGTAACCGGAAAGGTTTTCAATATAGTAGTATGTCGGATAAGTTATAGATCCTGAAGAAACATTGACTTTCAAAGCTTCTGAGAAATTCATGGTAACACTAGTCTGATCACTTTCATCGAAATCGAGCGGAATCCATACATACTGGGAATCATAGGTTGAAGATCCGCCAAAAGCCGGACCCCAGCGGTCTCCCATATATAAATAGGTATACCCGCTGCCTCCATTTGTTGCCTTAAGCTTAAACACATATGCCGGCTGAGAACGATCAGAATGAGCAATATCACCAGTTTTAGTCGTATCGCTTATTACTGTCGCGGAGGACCATGGACCTCTCAAATTTGTTGCATACTGAATTTCCGTCTGTGTCGATGCCCAGCCGCTTGTACCAGATGTAATCATGTAATAATAATCACCCTTTTTAAAGAGGCACGGGGCTTCACGCTGATATGCATTTAATACATCATCAGTGGGCCAATAACTTGTATCGATTGAAAGATAATCATCTGTAAGACGATATATGTGCATATGTGTATTTTCCGCATAGGAAGAAATAAAATATGCAGTTCCATCATCATCAACAAAGAGCGTACAGTCGCGAGACATAAAGCCATACGTTTTATTCTCGTAACCGGTCGCTGAATCACCGTAATATTCGTCGCTTGGGCTAGTGTCATGAATATCAAATTCAGGGTCGTCAAACGGACGGCGGCTTTCATAATACGTAAACGGTTCGTCAGGAGAATCTCCATAGGCTACCAAATACTTTGCCAGACCATAATCCCAGTTGATATTTTCCCGGTGAGCCCAAAGGACATATTTCTTGGTCTTTGCATTGTAAATAACTTTCGGACGTTCAACAAATGCAGGGTTAAGATCCGGAGATGATGCCTCTGTAAGGATATCGCCGCGATTTTCCCAGTTCACCAAATCAGTTGAGCGATAGCATGACACTCCTTTAAAATTTCCTGACGAATAGCGGTGTTCGCCATACCAGTAGAAATATTTTCCAACCTGGAGCATACATCCGCCGCTGCCAAAAATCGTATTACCGTCCGTATCTGCTGTGCGGACTCCTGTAACAACGATATTCTTCTGCGTGCCGTTAAGTCCTGCCGTTCCATCTGCACCATCATCTTCACTGTTCATAAGACTACAACTGCAGATAAGAAACGTACACGCAGCAAGAGCTGTTAATACATAAAAGACTTTTCTCATCTTTTTCATACCACCTCATTCCTTTTATTCCAAAATATATTTCTGATATCAAATGAAAACCTTTTCAAATAACACTTTATTATTAATCCACTTTTTCAATCTGTCAACAAAAATCACTAAAAAATGGATGTTTTTTTTCAAAATTTGTAATCTTTTAAGGAATTTGATGTTCTGAACTACTTTTTTATACTAAAAAACTGAAATTTTACTTTAAAAAAAGAAAGGCATACCTCAGGCCAAAAAATAAGGAGGAAATCGGCCTGAAATATGCCTTAACAAATATGTAATTAGAAAACGTTTTCTATTACAAATGTTGTAATAGAATTGGCAAGGAGGACTGCCGAAAACGTTTTCTTTACTACCGGAATTTGTGGCTGAGAAGCAAGATTTTCCCCTGCAGCCAGTGAACCGCTTGTGCGGACAGCAGAAACTGAACTTCCTGTTTTTTTAAACTGTGAAATATCAAACGTGCATTCGTCGTCATTACTGTCATCATTTACCGCAACTATAATAACCTGTTTTTTTCCGCTGTCGTATGCAGCAAGTGTATTTCTGGACGAACCGATGAGCGTACAGCCCGGACGTATAAATCGGCTGAACTGCGCCATTGCATAATACTTCTTGGTCAAAATGATTTCTTTCGTATCGTGATTACAGACTGCCAGTCCCCAGTACCCTCTCGATGTATCAGGCATTCCGTAATCCTTATTCCCATTAAAGCCTTCACTTGAAATATGATTATCGATGACCTGCCACATAATCCAGGCAGACGGCATAAGGCCGTTCATATCCGAGACTATCTTTTTTGCAAACCAGAGAGCTGCTCCCATTTCACCTGCATTCATCCCTGCTGTATCACCTCCGTCAACCTCTGACATCCACAGATTCTTTTTATTTTCTACAGCTATATCATGCAGATGTTTCAGGCCAATTCCCTGATACGTATGGGTATCTATACGGGAAATAACAGCTTTCGCTTCCGGCGAAAGTTTGTTGAATGAATCACTCTGCACGTCTACACTTGTTTCATCGGTACCGCAAATAATGACGCTGCCTAATCCGTTACTTTGCAATGATTTGGCCATTTCAAGAATCATACGGGACTGTGACTCCCCCTGGCTGAAATGGCATCCTTCCTGCTTTTCGCTGAGTGCACCCCAGTAATTCGAGGCCGGCTCATTCATGGGAGCCACACTCTGGAACGTTATACCTTCATCCTTCCTGTAGTGCTCAATGACAGTCGAAAGATAATCCGCAAACGCGCCGTACTGGTCGTCACGCAGGTTATTCTTTGACTTATCCTCTGCTCCTGACGAACAGCCGCTGTATGTCATAAAATACGGAGGAGAGTTGGCGAACGCTTCCACGATGACATCCTGCCCGCAGGCTTTTACAGAAGCCTTGAGCACATTGCGCTGATTAAAGTCAGCTGACCAGTCGTATGACAGTTTTCCTGTCTCTGCATCCCTGTTCAGATAGCCGGGGACGGCAGAATCGGTCCGTTTTATGTGATGATGGGCCGGATCATCTCCGCCTCCTATGTTGTAGCGGATAATATTGAGGCCCAGTCCTTTATCCGCATCATAAAAAGCTTCTGCTGCTTTTTCAGCAAGTTCGTCGGAATACCCTATACGGTTCGCCCACCAGCAGAAACTTGTTCCCCAGCCCTGAAAACGTCCGTTATTGAACGGCGATTCTGTATGTCTGTCTAAAATGATAACATTCATGTCTTTTTTTCCTGTTAATTTGTTTTTTCCGGAACACGCCGACAGCATCAGCAGCCCCGTTAGTGTCATGAGTCCGAAAAGACTCACTGTATAATGTTTCATAAAAGCCCCGGCTACTCTAATTTTGAAAACCTTTTCAAAATTAGAGTAGCATGAGCTCACCCTATTGTCAATCAGAAAAAACTATTACTTTAAAATGCGGCAGGATTGTCGGATTACAAGTTCGGGTTCGACTAACGTTTCATGCGAAACCCTGTCTCCGGATATTGCAGATATGGCATTTTCTATGATAATTCTGCCGTATTCGGCATAATTATATCCGACAGCAGTAAGCTGCGGATTAGTCAAGGCCGTAATATAGGTATTATCGAAACAGATAACGCCGATATCGTCAGGAACACGCATATGATGTTCAGCTATAGCCCTTATAACACCTACTGCAGTTAAATCGTTCACAGCAATAACAGCGTCAGGCCTTTCTTTCTGTTCAAGAATCCTGCACATTGCCGCGTACCCGCCGCTTTCATCATAATATTTATTTGTTACGTCAAATTCCTGCCTGTATTCAAGCCCGCATGATTTAAGGAGTTTATGATAACACGCCCGCAAATCCGTCGTAAATTTTACAGAAGGACTGCCTCCTGCAAATGCTATTTTTTTATAGCCGCAGGAAACAAAATAGTCCATTACAAGCGTAACAGCCCTGTCGCTGTCAATGTTTACCCGGTTGCAGTTAGTTCCGTCAAGCCGCCCTGTTATAACAACCGGTATCTGATTCGTAATAAGATTTACCTTTTCCGCGAATTCAGTATCAGTTATAAGATTATCTACAGAGCCGCCTATTAGAATAATCGCATCGACCCGCTGACCCACCATCTTCTCAAGCAGCTTGAACTCTTTTTCCCGTTCGCCGAAAGAATCACTTAAAAGCAGCGTATACCCCTGTGCGTTTGCTGCTTTTTCACAGCTTACAAACATGCATGAATAATACGGATTACATACGTCTGCCGTAATTATTCCAATCTGCATTGTCCGAGTCTGTATAAGTCCGCGAGCAAGCATATTCGGATGAAAATCATATTTATCTATAATTTCACGTATACGTCTTTGTTTATCTTCCTTTACCTTCGCATTGCCTGTAAGAACACGCGAAACAGTCGAAATGGAAACTCCAGCCTCTTTTGCAATATCACAAATTGTAATTACCTTTCCCATTCCTGGTTACACTCTCTTTAAATGAATATCAAAACCGCCAACAACTTTATCAAGGTACACGAATTTCAACGGTGATTTTTCCGCTTCTCCGCTCCACTGTGCAGTTTCCATTACCGGACCAAAACCTGCTCTGCCTAAATAGGCAAGAGCACGCTCTATATTCCATGTGTAAAAGCCTATGTGCCCGTGAACACCCCGCCCGTTTTTTTTCATAAGCTCGAACGAATCGCCGCAGAACCATGAAGCGGGATTTTCCGTACCGGCATAACCGAACAGTTCAAGCAGTGCTGCGCCTTCTGCCGCAGATGGACCGTTGTCGAAGTTGATTCCGACATGCGCAAACTTAAAACCGAGCATTGCAATAACTGCTTTTTTTGAAAGTGATGTTATTTCGGCCCAGTTTTCTTCTGCTATGAGCGTATTTTTCACCATCCAGCTGCCGCCGACAGCAAGTATGTTCTTACATTTCATGTAATCACCGATATTCTGTTCGTTTATACCGCCGGTGGCCATAAAGCGGACTCCGGGGAAAGGTCCTCCAAGAGCCTCAAGCATATGCACGCCTCCCGAAGCTTCAGCAGGAAAGAATTTAAGTACCGTAAGCCCCTTCTCAAGTGCGGCTTCTATATGACTTGCACAATTTACCCCCGGATATATGGGCACGGATTCTCCAATGCAATAATCAACTGTTTCGGGATTAAATCCCGGTGATACAATGAATTTTGCACCGGCAGCGACAGCTTTCTGCGCAAGGGACGCGTTTATAACGGTTCCTGCACCGACAAGCATATCAGGATGTGTTTCGCTCACAATACGGATGCACTCTGCAATACGTTCCAGCCCCTGTTGTCCGTCAGTAGTCCGAAACGTAATTTCAATTGCTGTAATTCCGCCATTGAATAGTGAATCGGCAATTTTTCCGGCAAGTTCCGGTCTGTCCAGTGTGACGACCGGAATAAGACCGGCCTTCTCAAGTTTTGCATTCATCAATTCAAACATTTTCACATTTCCTTTCTGAATTTGTTAATAATATATATATATTATAATACAATTATAACCTCATAAAACGATTCCCGACAATATAACGCAACATGATATTGTCGCAATAAAAATAAAAGTATAGATTTACCCCTATGAATAACCTTCAGATTACACATGAAGAAACAAAAAAAGCGTTAACAGATTGCGTTGCGCAGATACGTCGGAATATTCCCGAATATACGGACAAATCACAAAATCATTCAAGTATACATGGGTTCTATCCCGCATGCGGAAATACGCAATGGACTTGCGGATTCTGGCCGGGAGAATTGTGGCTCGCTTACGAAGCGACTCGCGATTCAGAATTCAGGGATGCTGCACTTGTTCAGGTGCAGAGTATGAAAAACCGTATCGAAAAGAAAATAGAAGTCGACCACCACGACATGGGATTCCTTTATTCACCCTCGTGCGTTGCCGCGTGGAAACTTGTAAAAAGCGATGATGCGCGGACAGCTGCACTTCTTGCTGCAGATCAGCTTATAAGCCGTTATCAGGCAAAGGGGCTGTTCATTCAGGCATGGGGCACCATGAACGAGCCTCAGAATTACAGGTATATCATAGACTGCCTCCTGAATACGCCGCTCTTGTACTGGGCGTCTCGTGAGACCGGTAATAAAAAATATGCCGATATTGCACGTGCGCACACTCGCACGTGCATGAAAAACTCAATACGGCCGGACGGTTCAACGTATCACACATTTTTTATGGATGCTGATACAGGCAAGCCTCTGCGGGGTGCAACATGTCAGGGTTACAGCGACGATTCTGTCTGGGCACGGGGACAGGCATGGGGCGTATACGGTTCAGCACTTGCATACCGGTACGATACACAGCCGGCGCACCTTGAATCGTTTCACCGCACGCTGGAATTTTTTCTTTCAAAACTGCCCGACGACAGCGTTCCGTACTGGGATATGATTTTTACCGGCGATAATGCCGTGCACGATGGTGAAACGGAACCTAGGGATTCTTCAAGCGCGTCGATCGTGTGCTGCGGCATGCTTGATATGGCAGTGCAGTTGAAAAAAACAGATGCGGAAAAATACGCTCAGGAAATAGAAAAGTATATGAAAACAGCTCGTGTTATGCTTAAAAGCCTTGCGGATAAGTATGCCGTGAAGGACAACACAAAATCAAATGGTCTTGTCCTTCACGGTACATACAGCAAAAAATCCCCGTATAACACATGCACGCCGGAAGGTGTCGACGAATGTGTTTCATGGGGTGATTATTTTTATATGGAAGCGCTTACAAGGCTGAATAATCCCGACTGGAACCTGTACTGGTAAAAGCAGGGGTAACCCCCTCTGTATGAATCAGGCTTCGCTACCAAATGCTTCTATCTGTGTCAAAGCGGGAAACGGAGAATCGTCGTCCGCCTTGATCAGATGACACAGGACAAGGCCAGTTACCGTCTTCGGCTCAAAGGTAAACACTTGTGCGCTGCCGGTCTTGCACAGGCTGACAGTCATTGTGCTGCCGTCGGAAAAAAAAACATCCGCCGATTTCCACCATGAGTCGTGCGGGAAATCGGCACGCAGATACAACGTTACTGAATAAAGGACAACACTGCGGCCGAAATCAAGATGAAATTCCGCTGCAGGCTCCCTGTTTATTCCCCAGCTTGAATACGGCCATTCACCGTGAAACGTGTTCGCAATAAGCCCGTCAACGGCGTTACGGGACGCAAAAACCGACTCGCCACGAGTTTCGACGTTTGCAGACGTATGCGGAAAAAGCGTTTTGTTTTCGTGGCAGTCATACGGATTAAAGGCAAGATTATGCGGCGTTTTTATTTCCGTTTCCGTCGCTTTTCGCATATATATATAATGCCGGCTGCCGGTAAAACTCTTGGTATTATACGACATCTTATGCTCTTTAAATGGAACAGGAAGTAGAAACAAACCGGTGATGTATACCAGTGCAGTGTCCATGCAGTCGTCAAGTTTAACCATTACAAATACGTTTTTTTCACTGCACGAAATTCTGATTTTATCACCCTCTGCGTATTCTTTATCGTAAACGGCATACAGTTCATCTTCACCTGAACGCGCAAACTGAACAGTGTCCGAGCCGTTAATAATTTCAATCGTGAACTGCATAAAAACTCCTTACAGCGAATCAGGCTGCACAAACAGCCATTATTCCGTTATTTAAATAAAACAGTTATTTCATTCGAAAATGAAACAAGCACACGGTATATAGTATCAGGCCACGCAATACGCAGTCTGTGATCAGTTACCGGAACTGTTTCAATTCTGATTTGTATGGGACCGGATTCCGAAGAAAGCGTAATTAAACCTATTTTTCCAACCGTAATTTCCGTCTGCAGGCCGGAACGTATTTCCGGTTTTTCACTCAGCATCAGCGACAGCACGACGGGAAATACATCTTTTCCATCAGGTGTATCTGCTGCGGAATGCAGCGTACAGACATCATGCATGCAGACACTTTCACCGCCGGCAAAATAAATTTCGCGGACATATGAAGCAAGATGCGCTTCAGGAGGATATGCACCGGCTATATCCATGCTTATTCTGTCTTTTTCATGCTGTACGTTTCCTGCGGCGTAGTCTTTCCCGTCTTTCTGCATAATGCCATTTATCGTCGGCAGATTGTGCCATGCTGACTGCATCGTCCAGATTTCATATCTGTCGCTCGAGAATGTCTTTTTAGTATAACTTTCAACGCCGAGATCTATAATAAACGGCCTGTCCTTTTTGTATATGATAAAACTGCCGGTGTCGTTATGATTATGACTGTCCCCGTTGCATCCGGCCTTTGCGGCAAGCGTAAACAGACCCTTCTGTACAATAAAAACTCCAATACTTTCATACCAGATATTTTTTCCTTCCGGTACATCTGCTGCACTTTTTACAGCACCGGCAAAATCATCTATCTCTGCAGCATTGAAAAGAGTCTGCAGCAAATAATAAATATTTGAGCCGTTCTGAGAAGCCGCAATGCAGCCGAACAGCTTTTCCTGTACTGTTGATTTTTTCCATTCTTCGGCTGCAAAAGAACAGAGTTCCTGACTCTGTACCCGTTTTCCGAACAGGTATTCACGTACGCCGCTTTTTCCCGCAACGGGAGAACAGTCTGCAAAATTAATATAATAACCGCTGCCGGGAACATGCATATTCATAATGTATTCCGCAATGTTGCGTATTTTTGTTTCAGAAAATATACGTTCCGTGCATCCGGCTGTCACATAGGAAAGTATATCCGCAGCAGTAAAAAGACAGAGTCCCGCATGACGATAGTATTCCGCGCCTTCGCTGCAGCAGCCGTCGTCACCATAGTCCTTAACAAAACAGTCAAGGCTGTATAACGCCTGCTTAACAAAAGAACGGCTGGCTGCTTCAGCATGAGGAATAAGGAAGGCGGTAATAAGCACATTCTGGGTACACCAGGGCGTCCAGTTGCACATCGGCTCGCCGCCGTTTCCCATCCACCAAAAATGTTCCGTCAGATACGGCATAATGATGCGTTCGGTTGTTTCTTCTTCAATCCGCCTGCATATGACGGGGGATACGGCATCCAGTTCCATTTTTAATAAATAATAAATAACAGAAAGCTGCGCACCTGTTTCACATGCAAAAAGATCCATAACGGGTCTGCTGTGATCCGGAAGCGGAAGCTGGGGCGTATCTCGTTTATAGGAATTATGAGGAGGAAGCTGCCATCCGCTTTCTTCACAGAGGAGAAAAATGCCATCGATTATATCGTCGGTGAATCTGCCGCTGTATTCAATACATTCCGCAAGCACAAGCAGGGTGAGCATATTCCGGCGTTTAAAATAACTGTTCTCAAAACGGACACGGTTTCCCGTTCTGGAAAACAGCAGGTAATCTCCCGCAAGCAGTACAGGCCAAGAACCGTCTTCCGCAAGAGTCTGCCTTACTTTTTCAGCTTCTGCAAGCACCGCCGCCCTCAGATAATCCGGAATCTTCTGCCAGTAAGTGCGGTCGGAAGCAGGTGCAAACGGTTTGAAATTCAGTAATGTATCCGGAATGCATTTACTGTACTGCATAAAAAAAACAGTATTCATACGACGTTCCTCCGGCTCATACTGCAAGTATCGTTCCGGTTTCTTTTTCTCCCGCAGAAAGCTCAAATACGCTGACATTCCCAAAACCGGTGCAGCCGTCCGCACAGAATGTATCTGTAGGCGTAGCATATTCTTCATGAGCAATCACGACAAGATACCTGCGGCTGCCCTTCGTTACCTTCAATGCCTGAATCTGAGAATCCGAAAACAAAGTATTCTTGAAATTCGATTTTACAGGTACACGTTCAACCTGTATTTTTGTTAATGCGCCGCCGGCTTCGTTCACGGAAATAAAGGAATAGAGGCAGCTGAATCCGGGAGACTTCCATTCCGTTTTCAGCGCGCTGTTTTCATCATACGCGTTGTAGTGACGCGACATTTTCGTATTAATAATTTGCGTCTCATGCGGCAGACTTCCGGCAAACAGAACTTCGGTATTATTCTTATCACTTTCGTACCGGAAACGATTTTCGTCGTCCTGCACAATTTTTCCACGGTAATTGGCGTGAAGCAGATTCTGATACGAATGCGCATCCCTTGTATACATTTCATCGGCAATGATAAAGATATCTGGTTTTATATAGACGATTCTCCTGTTTGCAAACACACCTGCCGTATCAATAAAACCGAGATGTCCGCCTTCCGCGTATGCATAGCGTGCAGTATCCTTACAGATACGGTTTACCGCACGGTCCAGATGCCCGCACTCCCAGCTGTCTTTGTATGTATAACATCCTCTGCCGTCAACAAGACAGGTGTTATGCGCAGTACTGTCTTTAAATTCAAACCGTTCGGGTTTATTAACATACGTGTACCTGCCCGAATCGACAAGCACGTCTTCGCCGTTCGCATACAAATCAATATGAAGCTGATCAGAATGTCCGTGTCCAGCACCGAGCGTGCCGCAGTGAAAATGAAAGAACACGGAGTCCGCATCATAACCCGACCGGAAATAAAAATTGCCGCTTTCTGAAAGCTGCTGCGTAAGGCAGTCCGGATGGCGCGATTCCATTTTGCCATACTGTTCCGCAAATTCCGCACCGAAATCCCATGCGCTGTCAAAATCAAGTTTATCGTATCCGCTGCCTTTAAGCACCGGATCATCAAAAACACAGGCTGCGGTTGTAGTTAAGTCACGGACGTCTATTTCATCGCTGTCGCCGGCGGATAACTCGCACCCATCCGGTTTCTGCCACACAACGTTCACCAGCGCCATTTTGTGCACCTTATCAACAAAACCTTCCGGCAGCGGTATATTGTTCCGCTGCGAGAGAATCAGCACGTCAAGGTAATCGTGCGTTACTTCGTTATGGTACATGGGACTCTGCTCCCACTGTACGCCGTCCTCATATACCTGAATGCCGAGTTCAGCAGTAAGCCGGCGGACAGCTTCCGCAGTATACGCCGCAGTACGTTCCGTCGAAGGAAGCATGACACCGGCCATAAACAGCCCGTGGTTTGCAAGCACGCCCCAGTTGCTCATAAGATTATAACTGTTCCAGACCGTCATAAGAAATTCCGCATGTTCTGTTACACTCGAAAGGAAATTATCCATAACGGTATCAGTTATTTCGGGACTTCCTTTGAAGTAACACATTGCCTTAAGCCAGTATTCAAGGCGGAGACCCGTTTCTATCGTGCGCCATGCCTTTTCGTTCGCAGGATTTCCGTGGGGTACTGAATCAATCCAGCCTGTAAGCTGATTCGCAAATGTATGCGCGTACTTTTCATCTTTTGTCACGGCGTATGCCTGTCCGAGGCATATCCAGAACCGCATGCGGTTAAACGCGTAAATAAACTCAGGGTCGTCTCCAGGCTGAAAGAGCCAGTCTATTTTTTCCTTAAAAACGACGGGTTTCGTCGTCTGTTCCATATCCCACCGCAAATCAAATTTAAAAGACTGATTCACTGTTTCATCCGCAATACGTATGACGTGTGCAAGCTCTTCACTGCAGCTGCGTTCAACATATGCAGCCGTCACGTCCCTGTCGTCAAAAAAAAATTTTTTATCCTGATTAAAAAATGAATCAGCTTTCATGCAGTACCTCTTTTATTCATTTTGAGCGATTAATAAAATGATAGTATTACCGCTGCAGTCTGCCCGGACAATTATTCTCTACGAGCAATTCAACTTCTTCTTTACTTAGAAATGGAACATCGCCCGGAATCGTATGCTTCAGGCATGCGGTTGCTGCGGCAAAATCGAGTGTTCTTCTTTTATCAGTATAGTTCAAAAAACCGTAAATAAGACCGGCGGAGAATGCATCCTCACCGCCGGCTCTGTCAACTATATTTTCAAGATGATACTTGCGCGATATATAAAAATCGCCGGCATCGTCATACAATACAGCTGAAAAGTCGTTAATGTCCGATGTATAGGCGCGTTCCCGCGTAAGCGCAACGACTGAAACTGAAGAATACGCCTCTTCGATATTCCTGGACAGAGTTCCGAAATATTCATCAGGAAGCTCCTCCTGCGGCGTATCATAGCCCGCAACGGAAATATCGAGGCAGCGGCGTATGTGTTCTTCATTCGCAATAAGCACATCGATGTACTGCATCATTTCTTTTATACGACTGGAAGCTATTCTGTCGTCCCACAATTTCCGCCTGTAATTCAGATCAAGAGAAACAATAAGCCCTGCATTTTTTGCAGCCTTCAAAGCATTGATACATATTTCTCTTGTGTTTTCCGAAACAGCAGGCATGATGCCGCTTACGTGAAACCACCTGGTACCTTGAAAAATTTCAGACCAGTTGAAATCAGACGAAGAGGCACAAGCGATGCAGCTGCCTGTTCTATCGTAAATGATATGCGAGGGACGTTGATACGATCCCGTTTCAAGAAAATATATTCCCAGCCGGCCCGGCCTGCGTTTCACAAATGAGGTATTAACGTTATACTTACGCAGTTCAGCGATAACGGCATCGCCGACCGCATTATCGGGAACCGCCGTTACAAAAGCCGATTCCTGGCCAAACTGTGCCAGGATGGAAGCAACATTCGCCTCGCTTCCTCCGAAAGCTGCTTCAAGAGTTGTTGACTGAAAAAAACGCTCATGGTCCGGAGTCTTTAGACGGAGTAGAATTTCACCAAAACTTACAACACCCTGCATAAAATACTAAGCTCCCTTGAATTGAGTATAAATAAGTATTTTTGATATGTCAATTTATTTTTGATATTTATTTCTTATTTTAGTATCAAATCTTTACAAAAACAGATAAATGCTTTATTATTAATACTATGGATATCAGCCGTATGTTTTCATTAACCGGAAAAATTGCATGGATTACAGGAGCTTCGCATGGCATTGGCTTTGCAATTGCTTCCGCACTGGCTGAAGCCGGGGCACAAGTCGTCTTCAACAGCCATAATCAGGAAAGTGTCGATAAAGGACTTGCAGCATACAAATCCGCGGGGATAAACGCCAGAGGATATGTGTGCAATGTCTGTGACGAAACGGAAGTATTTCAAACAGTACAGAAGATAAACCGCGATGTCGGTATTATAGACATTCTCGTAAACAACGCCGGAATGATAAAACGCATTCCCATGACGGACATGACCACTGAGGAATTCAGCGAAGTCATCAACGTTGATTTGACGGCACCATTTATCGTAGCAAAAGCTGTTATTCCCCAAATGATAGAAAAAGGACACGGCAAGATTATCAACATTTGTTCCATGATGAGCGAACTCGGGCGTGAAACAGTAAGTGCGTACGCTGCCGCAAAAGGCGGACTCAAGATGCTGACACGAAACATCTGCAGCGAATACGGCAGATACAATATCCAGTGCAACGGGATCGGGCCGGGCTATATTGCAACATCGCAGACAGCCCCTCTCAGAGAGCGGCAGAGCGACGGCTCCCGGCATCCCTTCGATTCTTTTATTATCAGCAAAACGCCTGCAGAGCGCTGGGGATTGCCGGAGGACCTGAAAGGGCCTGCGGTATTTCTTGCAGGCGATGCGTCAAACTTTGTAAACGGGCATATACTGTATGTCGACGGCGGGATTCTCGCATATATCGGCAGATAGCCGGATTAATAATAGTACAGGAGGCGCGGCATGAAATCGAATAATTCATCAACTGACACAGGTTCACTGATATTCGAAACACTGAAAAATGAACTTCTCGAACTGCGGATAAAACCCGGACAGGAAATTTCCGAAAGCGAACTGTGCGGACGTTTTGCGGTAACACGTCCGCCGGTACGGGCTGCGTTAAGACGACTCAGCGATATCGGCCTTGTGGAAATTCGTCCGTATTACGGTACATATGCAACGCTGCTGAATATGGATAAAATCTATCAGATAATCCATATGCGTATTCTCGTCGAAACAAAGGTGATTCAGGACTATATCGCGTCAAATCCCGACGATTTTGAGCTTGAAGAGCTTGAGCACAATATCCGGCTGCAGACAATCCTCCTTGAGCAGCCACAGGTTGATTACACAAAGTTCTACAATCTTGACAACAGTCTGCACAGTACATGGTTCGGCAAAGCTCACTGCTCTGATATATGGGACATAATCCAGTCGCAGAAAATTGAATATACACGTTTCCGCATGCTCGATTTTGTCGTAACGATGAAGTTCCAGGAAATGATGGATGATCACGCAAAAATTGTCTCTGCCATACGGAAAAAAGATTCAGAAAGCATTCCTTCGCTGGTGGGTATTCATCTTAACAACGGTCTGAAACGGATGGGCAATAAGATTTTTACTGAGTATAAAGAGTATATCATTCCGCCAAAGGATACTGAATACTGGACGGAATACAACAGTAAATATTACAAGTAAAAACAAGCCGCTTGCAAAGGTCTGTTAACGTTTTGCAAGCGGTTTACAGAATTTTCAAAATCATTATATCACCTTAATCTAAAAAATTCTGTCACTACATCTAAGGCTGCATTTGCAAATCTCGTCTGACTTTTGCAAGCGTCTCAAATAATTATTATTTAAGGAGATTAAAAAAATGGACACACGGTACTCAACAGGAAAAGAACCATTCAAACGGATGACAACAGAAGAACTCAGAACCGAATTTCTTATACAGAACATTTTCAATGCAAACAATATTTCCGGCGTTTATTCTCACATAGACCGCATCGTAACTATGGGTGCTCTTCCAACAGATCAGAAAATCTGTCTGGAAAAGAACATAGATGCAATGAAGGAATTCGGCGTTAATTATTTTCTTGAACGGCGGGAACTCGGCGTTATTAATATCGGCGGAACGGGCCTTATTGAAGCGGACGACAGGAAATACAAACTTAACCATTACGACGCACTGTATCTGCCGATGGGAACAAAAAGCATATTTCTGAGCAGTGTTGATGCGGAAAAACCTGCGAAATTTTACATGAACAGTACGCCTGCGCATCACGCGTTTCCTGCAAAACTTATTACATACAGCGACGCAAAACACCTGCACATGGGAAGTGCCGCGGAAAGCAATGAGCGCACAATCAATCAGTACATTCATCCAGACGTACTTGAAACATGCCAGCTTTCCATGGGACTGACACATCTTGAGGAAGGCTCTGTATGGAATACGATGCCCGCTCATACGCATGAACGCAGAATGGAAGTATATTTTTATTTTGACATTCCCGAAAATCAGGCAGTATTTCACTTTATGGGAGAGCCCTGCCAGACGCGCCACATCATCATGCATAACGACGAGGCAGTCATTAATCCGAGCTGGTCCATTCACTCAGGCTGCGGCACAAAAAACTATACGTTCATCTGGTCGATGGCCGGTGAAAACAGAACATATACCGATCAGGATCAGATTCGTACACAGGACTTGAGATAGCAGACCGCTTGTATTACAAACGCCGTATCTGTAATATTGCGTTTATATGAATAACAATATAACGGATATGACAACAGGCAGTACAACCCGTCATATCCTCACATTTGCATTGCCGCTGCTTATCGGTAATCTTTTCCAGCAGCTGTACAATATGGTCGATTCCCTTGTCGTCGGAAATTTTGTTGGAGCAAATGCGCTTGCCGCAGTGGGAAACTGTGGGTCTCTGAGCTTTCTGCTTTTCTCTCTGAGTTCAGGACTTTCAGTCGGGATAGGCATCCTCGTATCGCAGTACTTTGGTGCGAAAGACGAAGAGAATGTACGCATAACGATTGCCAATTCTTATTACGTGCTCGGTATTACATCGGTAACCGTTACCGTAATCGGAATTGTTTTTTCTCCCGGAATACTGCGCCTGCTTTCCACCCCTGACACTATTATCGGTGATTCAATCGTTTACATGCGCGTAACAAGTGCGGGCATGATTGCAATTGCACTGTACAACGGGGTGTCTTCCATTCTGCGTGCGCTCGGTGACTCGAAGACACCTCTTTATTTCCTTATAATAGCAAGTATTATCAATGTCGTACTCGATTTATTTTTCGTACTGACGCTTCACTGGGATGTGTTCGGCGTTGCGCTGGCAACAGTACTTTCTCAGGCAGTGGCCGCTGTTGTAAGTCTGCTTTATGCGTACAAAAAAGTATCGTACTTTCATTTAACAAGGCAGCAGCTGAAACCGCGGAAAAAATTCATTATCAGGTCGTTTAAACTCGGCATGCCTGTCGCTCTGCAGAATTCTATGATTTCCATTTCGTGCATGGTTCTTCAGGGCGTCGTCAACACATTCGGCGAAACCGTCATGGCGGCATACACGATCATCGGCAGAGTCGAGCAGCTCGTACAGCAGCCGTATGGTTCCCTTGGTATGGCGCTCACGACATACACAGGCCAGAATATCGGAGCCGCAAAAAACGAGCGCGTAAAGGCAGGCTTCCGCACATCAACGCTCACCGCACTGCTGTTCAGCATAGCACTCATCCCGCTGTGTTTCCTTATGGGGAAATTAATAATCGGAGCGTTCGTAAAGGACAGCGGCGTCATTGCGCTCGGTGTAGAAGGTTTACGCATCGACTGTGTATTCTACTTTGCTCTCGGCATGATATACGTCGCACGGTCGATTCTCAACGGATGCGGCGACGCAGGCTTCGCCCTGTTCAACGGCATGACGGAAGTCGTATGCCGCATTCTGTATTCGCAGCTGTTTATCCGTATTCCGGCACTCGGCTACCGCGGAATATGGATAACGACCGGTGCAACGTGGACGACGACCGCTGTTGTCTGCGTTATCAGGTACTGCAGCGGAAAGTGGAAAAAGGCTGCGCATTATTAACCAGCGCAGCAGGACAATCATATACCTGAGAGTTCAGCTGCTTTTTCTTCGATTTTTTCTGCAATTACTTTGCGCGATTCAACAGGATTCTTTTCGTCGTAGCTGCCGGTAATAATATTCACAAACACGGAACCTGCAACAACTGCGTACACGTGTTCTGCAAGCACTTCCGCCTGTCTGCCGGACGTAATGCCGAATCCGCCAAGCAGCTTAGAACCGCCTTCGCGAGCCGTATCAAGGAACGAAAGCATATCGTCTGTAATAACAGTCTTTCCTCCCGTTATGCCCGCGCGGAGCACTGTGTAAATATATTCAAAACCGGCTGTCGCCATTTTATGCAGCCGCTCCTTCGTCATAGACGGTGCGGCTACAGGTATCTGATGCAGCTTATATTTTCTGCATGCAGCTCCAAGCCCTTCGTCGCAGTCGAACGGCAGGTCGGGAATAATAAATCCGGTAATACCTGCATCACGTGCAGTCTCTACAAAATTTTCTATTCCGGGACGGTATGCCAAAGACGCATACGTCATAAGAAAAAGAGGCATATCCGGATGCATATCGTGCAGTTTCTTAATATATGTAAAGCCGTCTCTCACCGTATACCCTCTGCGCAGGACTGACGAACACGCAGTCTGAATTGCTACCCCGTCCGCACTCGGATCGCTGAACGCAAGCTGTATCTCAAGAATCCCCGCACCGCCCTTAATAAGCGCTTCACCTGCAGCAAGCGCAGTTTCGTCATCGGGATAGCCTGCCACCTGATGCGCCATCAGTAATCTGCTCATCTCTTATCTCCTTCAGCCATAGACTGTGCATAGTGGATGTCGGTTCCCGAGCGAAGGCGAACCAGCTCAGCTTCCAGAAATTGTTCCCACTCTTTCGGCCTGAAGACGGGACTTGTAATAAAGATATCTTTGTCGCCGCGTCCCGACATGTTCACGACGATAACGTCAGTTTTTTTCATTGCAGGCGCAAGTTTCAAAGCCATTGCACCTGCGTGTGCGCTTTCAAGCGCAAACATGACGCCCTCATTCTGCGCAAATACTTTTACCGCATTAAGCGCTTCATCGTCGGTAACTGCGTTGAATTCAATTCTGCCGGATTCCCCCAGTTCTGCAAGCTGCGGGCCGATACCTGCGTAATCAAGGCCTGCCGATATGGAACGCGTTGTGGAAACCTGTCCGTCCGTATCAAGCAAAAAGCGGCTCTTGTATCCCTGAACGATTCCGTCGACAGCATCCCCGCCCATACGGACTGCGTTATTCCCTCTTCCCGGGCCTATGCCGCCGGCTTCCGCCGCAACAAGCCGCGGTTCCTTTTTATCAATAAACGGTTCAAAAAAACCAATCGCATTTGAACCGCCGCCGACGCACGCGCACATCGCTGTAATGTGAATACCGCGTTCGGCCGTCTGCTGTTCAACTTCGCGTCCGACGACAGACTGAAACGTGCGCACCATATCGGGAAAGGGTTCCGGGCCAAGCGCCGAACCTATAAGATAATGAGTGGTTTCAAAATTTGCCGCCCAGTCGCGCATAGCTTCGTTTATGGCATCCTTAAGGATTCGGGAACCCGTCATTACCGGAATGACTTTTGCACCGTACATTTCCATTGATGCGACGTTCGGCTGCTGGCGGCGTACATCCACTTCGCCCATATACACCTGGCACTCAAGTCCGAGTCTTGCGCATGCTGCCGCAGTCGCGACGCCGTGCTGCCCCGCACCTGTTTCACAGATGATGCGCGTTTTTCCCATCCGTTTAGCAACAAGCGCCTGTCCCGCTGCATTGTTAATTTTATGGGCACCGGTATGCGCAAGACCTTCCATTTTTACGTAAATCTGCGCACCTCCGAGCTGTTCTGATGTACGTTCCGCATACAGAAACGGTGTGGGACGACCTATAAAATCCCTGCGCAGTTCGTTCAGCTCGTCCAAAAAACTCTGATCCTGCATATCTGCAGTAAACGCGACCTTCAGCTCCTCAAGCGGTCTGCGTAAAATTTCGCCGACATATCTGCCGCCGAACCTTCCGAAAAATCCGTTATCACTTTCTTTCGACATATATACTCCTGCACTCCGCCTTTTAAATTATTTCTATATTGTTAATAAGCTGTTTCCGAAAGCAATTGTTTAATTTTTGTATGATCCTTTATGCCGGGAGCTTTTTCAATTCCGCTCGACACGTCAATCAGCTCCGGGTGATACTTTTGTACTATTCCGCGGACGTTTTCCCCCGTAATACCGCCGGCAAGCCACAGTTGAGACAATTCCGCAGCCTTCATCACAAGCGTTTCGTCGATTCGTTTTCCGGTACCGCCCGACGATTCCGGATCAAAGGCATCGATAAGAACGCGGTGATGGCCTGCTTTCAGAAGTGCTTTCATCTGCATAAATTCTTCTGCCGACCGTACGCGGACTGCAGGATATCCCGGAGTCTTTCCGTCCGGACTGCACGAATGGTACTGAATACCGTCGAGTATACCTTCCCGGGCAAGCAGACTGGCTTTACGCCCTTCGTCTGACTCCGGATCTGTTATGACGCCGATAAAAACAGGCATGGCATCTTTTTCAAATGATGCACGTATATTCCTGACAATCTCCGTGTTTACACAGCGTCTGCTTTCCGCGCAGAAAATAAAACCGAGAAAATCCGCACCGGCCGCAGCAGCCGCGTGTGCATCGTCCTCGTTCGTAATTCCGCAGATTTTAACAAGCGGACGTTTTCCGGAAGCACGATCAAGATGAGACGCGATTTTTTCCCACAGCAGCGCATCTTTCGTCCCGAAGGTCTGCCCGCCCGCAGCATACACAAAAGCGTGCACAAGCTTGTCTGCCTGAAGCGGACTGCGCGCTGCAGCCTCTCCAATCAGTATGCCGCGGAAATTCATCGTCCTGGCAAACCGTGCGGCAGCTTCGGTCGTTATCCCGGATTCCGCAATAACGGGCGGCAGGCGGAGATGTTCTTTCCGTGCAGAACAATATGCCGCCATCCTGCATCTTATTCTGATTGGAGCAAGTAAATCGACATGGAACGTCGCAAGGTCCCGCGCATTTATACCAAGAACGAGCTGTGTATCACATCCCATGTCGTGCGCAAGGCACATCACACCATAGGCCTTTTCACAGTCATCTTCCTCTCGTATTTCCAGAAGTACGGAAAGGCCAAGTGTAAACGCCCTGTTCGCCATAGACTGCAGAACGGAAGGTTCCAGAATGCGTGCAATAAGAAGCACCGCATCGGCACCGCATGTATATGCAACGTTTACTTCTTCCGCAGTAAGCAGAAAGTCTTTCCGGAGTACCGCCGCCTGCGTTCCGACAGCACCAGCAACAGCGATAAGATCGTCGAGCGAACCATGAAAATAGGACTGTTCGGTAAGCACAGAAACTGCGGCCGTACCCGCGTGTACATACGCCGCTGCAGCCTCCGCTGCATCAAGTTCTGGTGCAATCATTCCGCGTGACGGCGATGCGCGCTTTATTTCAAGAATAGTACCCGGTACCTGCATAAAGGAGACAACGGGCCGCTTGCGCGTTTCCGGAATACGACAGCCGAAGGTCACTCCAAGCTTTTCCATGTCGACACGTCGTTTCTCTGTAATTTCGGCAAGAATATCACGCTGCATTCGAGACCTCTCGAATGTTTTCAAGTTCCCGTTTCACAGCGCCGGTCGAAAATGCGTCTATGATTTTTCTGTAGCCGTCTTTTATGGAAGCGGCCTTCCCGCCGATATACAGTGCCGCCCCGCCGTTAAGCGCGACTGCCTCTTTCAGCGTCCGGCGGCCTTTCCCTTCGAGCAGTTCGTGAGCCAGCTGTGCGTTTTCCGCACCCGTTCCGCCTGCAAGTTCGTCGACGCTGCATCCTTTTATGCCGTATTCGGCAGGATCAATCGTATACGTCTTTTCCTTTCCGTCCTCGCCAATCTCGTACACCGTCGTCTTTACACACGGTGATATTTCATCGAACCCGTCGTCGCTGACGACAACCATAACGCGTTTTGAGCCGAGCAGCTTTGACGCATGGGCAACAGGCGCAAGCAGTGCCTTATCGTACACTCCGAGCATCTGATATTTCGCGTCGGCAGGATTTGAAAGCGGCCCTATCAGATTCATGATTGTCTTAATGCCGAGCGCCTTGCGTACAGGGCCTGCGAATCTCATTGCGCTGTGATACACAGGCGCGAATAAAAATCCGAAATGCGTTTTTTTGATAATGTCGGCCGATTTTGCAGGGGTATTGTCTATCTTGATGCCGAGCGCTTCATAAAAATCAGCGGCACCGCTTTTGCTTGAAACTGCGCGGTTACCGTGTTTTGCAACAGGCAGACCGCATGCTGCCGCGGCGATTGCCGACATGGAACTGATGTTAAAACTGCCTTTGCTGTCACCCCCCGTTCCCACAATATCCGTAAGTTCCGTCGTATCAAGCGGCATCGGCGTCTTTTTCCTGCAGAGTACAGCCGCACATCCTGCAATTTCAGACGCGGCAGGTTTCTTTGCTGAAAGGGCAGTCAGAATCGCGGCAGTCTGACGTTCATCCATACATCCGTCGGTAAGGTCTTCCATAAACATTTCCGCCGTTTTCTGGTCAAGGTCTCTGCCGTCACACAGCTGATTAAGCACTTTCGTTACGGGGAATGATTCACGGCGGTAATTGAGGAACGCCGTAAAAAACTGCCTTCCGCTGTCCGACGCAATCGATTCAGGGTGAAACTGCACGCCTTCAACGGGCAGCGTCTTGTGGCGGATTCCCATAATATCTCCGTCCGCTGCACGTGCAGTCACTTCAAACTCAGGCGGCAGCGTCGATTCATCAATTACAAGACTGTGATACCGCGTAAACGTTGATTTTTTTCCAATAAGGCGGAACAACCCTTTCCCGTCAAGTTCAATTTCTTCCGCAATACCGTGCTTGATAAACTTCGCCTGCACAATCTTTGCGCCGAATGCATAACCTATAGCCTGGTGGCCGAGGCATATACCGAGCACGGGAACTTTGCCGGCAAAATAGGTAATTGCTGCAACTGAAATACCTGCATCCTCAGGACGACCGGGGCCGGGAGAAACTATAACGCGTGAGGGTTTTAGTTTTGCAAGCTCTTCAACACTTGCCTCCCTGCTGCGGACAACGCGTATTTCTTCCGCCGTAAGTTTTGCAAGAGACTGATACACGTTATACGTAAACGAATCATAATTATCGATTAAAAGAATCATAGCATCCCCCTGAAAATACACGTTACTGCATATAGTAACACATAGATAATACTATATGCAGTAACAATGATTCTGTCAAGAGAAACAAGGAAATAATACTAAACTTTATGAAGTGAACTCAACAGATTATCATGTTTTTGAACTGCTGTCGGAACCGTATTCAGGGCCGGACCGGGAAGCGGCAACTTTTCCTTCCTGCGCCTCAAGCGCAGCATGAACCATCACCCGGATATATGAAACCGTATCGTCATTCAACCGTAAAAGATCGCCGATTACATCTTTCACCGACTGGTATTTGAGCTCGTTAAGTAATGAAGCACTTCTCTTTGTTTCGCTGCCCGTTACAAGAAATTCGACAGATACCTTGAGTGCCTGTGCAATGCGTACAGCAACATCAGCCGGCGGCATTGTCTGACGGGAACTCAAATAACAATCAAGTGTCGGTTTCGGAATGGATGTAAGAGCGGAAAGCTCCTTAACTGTCATTCCCTGAAAAGTAAGCTCATCTTTAAGATTTTGTCTGAAGGTACTGCCCATATTTTCAATGATACTTAGATTTCATTATTTTCTGATTGACAATACCAATATATCATTATATATTTATGTAAATACTGATATGTTATTACAATAATGTTTAAACTAGTGATAAGGCATCATTTTCTGTTATGCTGATAAAGCACGGCCGGATACAGTATTTTTCCTCATCCAGACAGGCGGTCTCCGCCTGTCCAGTATTATAGGCCTTTTATTTATTATGTATCAGGATACAGAATTTATCATACTTATTAAACTGAAAAAACTTCTCTCGCAGAATCCCAAGGCAAAACAACGGGAAATTGCAAGGATATGTGCGTTCTCGCTGGGCAGTACAAACAGCGTTCTCCGCAGCTTTGAAAAACGCGGGTGGATTATAATAAACCGGATCACCTCAAGACGTACGACCTATAAGATGACCGATAAGGGCATAGAGGCAATTAACAGGTACATAACTGCACTTGTTTTAAGTTAAACCGTAAAGAGTTCAAATTCAGGAAACTCTTTCACTTTATTCCTTCTATGACTGTCCGCATCGCTGCCAGTTTTTCGCACGTTTCCTCAAATTCACGTTCCGGTTCCGAGGCGTTTACAATCCCCCCTCCGGCCTGCAGATTCCATACGCCGTCCTTTTTGACGGCACAGCGGATTGCGATGCAGAAATCAAGCGCGTTATTCGAGGTAATGTACCCAACACCGCCTGCGTAAAAATTGCGCCTGTCTGTTTCGAGTGCAGACAGAATTTCTATCGCACTGATTTTTGGTGCACCACTGACCGTACCGGCTGGAAATGCCGAACGAAGCACTTTGACAGCCTGTCCGCCGTCAGGAATTTTTCCTGTCACTTCCGACACAAGATGGATAACGTGGCTGTACAATTCCGTTGTCATAAACCGGGTCACTTCTACGGAACCCGCACTACACACGCGGCCCAAATCGTTGCGTGCAAGGTCAACCAGCATAAGATGTTCCGCCCGCTCTTTCGGATCTTTCACCAGTTCTTCCCGCAGTTTTTCATCTTCGGCGCTGTTTTTGCCGCGTGGTCTCGTCCCCGCTATCGGATGTATCATCGCTTCTCCGTTCCTCACACGCACAAGACTTTCAGGTGATGCACCGGTAAACTGGAAATCGCCGAAATCAAGGTAAAACAGATACGGCGACGGGTTTACCGAGCGCAGCCGTCTGTAAATTTCAAGCGCAGGAACTTCGCTCTTTATCCGGAGTCTGCGGGAAGGAACTGCCTGGATAATATCACCTGCGACTATGTGCTTTTTAAGTTCAATAACCTTTTCAACATATTCGTCGTGGGACTGCTGAATATCGGTAATCACTTCAAAGGGGAAATCAGTTTCGGGCTCCGCCATATACGAAAAATCAAGATCACCAAGCCGTTTTTTTATAGTGTCTACTGCGGCTTTTAAATCTATCTCATGTTCTTTGTAATTCTGTGCACACACGCAAATCTTTTCCGAAAAATGGTCAAATACGATAAATGTATGGCCGACGATAAACGCCGATTCGGGGATTCCAAGCGTATCGTTCTGTTTCTGCAGATGAATCGTATCGCAGCGGGCGCAGAATTCGTAGCTTAAATAGCCGATTCCTGCCGCGGGCAGCGGAAAATCAAGCCCATTTCCCGGATCCACCGGATTCTCTGCCGCAATTTCCTGAAGGACATCAAGGATATCTCCCCTCTGCATGAGATAGACAGGCCGCCGTTCTCCATCTACGACAATTGCAACTCCGTCGTCATCCTGAATAACACGGAATGCTTCATCGAGCATAAGAATCGAGTATCTATCCTTACCGCCCGTAAACGACGCAGACTCAAGCACCGCCTTTGCACCAAATTTTTTTGCAAGGGAAAAAGGTGTGTAACGTTCTCCCGGAAGTATCTCTATAAGCATATGCGCTCCTGACTGACTTTATATGTTACTATAAAAAGTAACATATGTATTACTGTACACAGCAACAATGATTCTGTCAAGAGAAACGTTCATAGCAGCCGTTATCAGGTATCGCCGCCCTGTTTGCATTTCCCGTTAATTTGCTTCAATTCCCTGAATTGCAGTGTGATTGTTACAATCCAGACAATGGCATAGCCTGCCGAGAAAATACCTATATACAGCAACACATTCCCCACTGTATGATTCATCCACCAGCATACCCATGCAGCAGGAATGTACCCTGCGCACAAAAGCAGAAAGTGAACGAATGTCTGCAGGGCAAGGCTCCACTGATCCTGACTCCAGACGATACCGGCACATCCGAAAATAAAACCCATCAGAGAGCCCATGCCGAGTTGTATACCAACAGCCTGCAGTTCGTTCGCGCACTGCTGCATAAAGGCTGGTACGACAGGATAAAATTTTCCATCACCGACACAAACGGATATGATAAAGGGAATCGCATACGTAATAGCTATTCCGATCGGCACACCCAGGAGACCGCGTTTCACTATTTCACCAATAATTTTTTTCATATGCCCAGACGCTCCTTGATTTTAGGAACATACCGGCGGGAAACAAATGCACGTTTCCTGTTCCGGAAATTGACACATATTGTCCCGGATAAGCTCATGTCAAAATTATGTACAAAATCAAAATTGATAATATCAGTATTCGATATACGGATATATTTTGAAAATGCCGCATTGGACATCATTTCCTCAATTTCATAGAGCCTGTATTTCAATTCGTATCTGTCGGTCCCGGTTTCGGCAAACACTTTTTTGCAGCTGCTGTAAATCCACATTACATCTGCAGGCTTGAGAAGTGTAACAAAGTCCCCTTTCCATGCCGACAACATAAAAAGAGAGGGATTCCCCGCTGCGGAAATCTGTCTTGCAGCCTCGCTTATTTCATCAGTAACGGAGGCAGTATATATTTCCGCAAACGGCTCCGTATATTTTTCATCAATTATTATTGATACCTTCATCTCCGTTTCAGTATACTCCGGCTGTCAGCATACGTCAAAAATACGTACGATATCCAACAGCGAACGCCCCATAGCCGGACGAAAGAACATCTGCATAATTTCCGCTGTCGTACCCAACAGGGAAAAATCCGCCGCCACCGTATTCAATGAAGAATGACTGCCTCTCCATAAACTGCAGCTCAAATCCGCCACCTCCGCCGATATCGGCCAGAAACGGGCTGTGGAAGAAATTCTTACCATCAGCGCCCACAAATCCGAATTCGGCATTCACGACCCCGTACGGAATGATAACAAACAATACCCTGCCATCGCTTTTTACGATATACCGTCCCCCAACCCGGAACTTGTTACCGATGCTCATTTCTCCAAAAGAAGTTCCGGAATCCGTCCGTCCGCCGTATCCGTTTAACGTGATATAATCACTCATAACCATATTTCCGGTATAGACGGGGAATCCGACTTCCATAGAACCTCCAGAGCGGATTCTGTCCATACGCCATAATCCCGAAACTGAAATGCCGCTTTTAAAATCCGTGCCGGCGGTTTTATTTTCCTGCGCGGAAACAGCGGTACATCCTATTACAACAGCAAATGCAAGAGCCGCAAGTATTTTCCCTGTCTTCATACATACCTCCCTGATTTTATGCATCAAATCTGCAACTGGAACTATATACGGTTGCAGTATCAGTTTCAGTACTTTTATGACAGACGGTATAAAATCAGGGATAAACGGTATGTTTTAAAATTTTTTTTTGATATACTTGATTCTATGAAATACTACAGAAAACTTTGCGGAAAACATATCTATCTTTCTCCGATAAACGCTGAAGATGCCGAACAGTATGTCAGCTGGCTTAACAATCCAGAAGTGACAGACAGGCTCGGACAAACAGCAAATGTCACAAGCCTTGAAAGTGAAAAAGAATGGATTACCAAAAACAGTTCGGAAAAAACATTTGCAATTGTATCGAACGACACCGATTCGCTCATCGGAAACTGCGGATTCAACTGGACTGACCCCGTAAAACGCTCCGGTGAAATTGGTATATTCATCGGTGATAAAGAAAACCGCGGGAAGGGGTACGGCACGGAAGCAGTCAATCTTCTGCTTGAATTCGGTTTTAACGCACTGAACCTTCACAGCATATGTCTTTCCTGTTTTTCTTTTAACGGGCAGGCAGCAGCATGTTACAAGAAATGCGGATTCAGGGAAGCCGGCAGAAAGCGGGAAGCATCATTCTGCAACGGGAAATACTGTGACGTCATCATAATGGATATCCTTGAGGATGAATTCAGAAAAGAGAGGAATTAGACCTTTTTAATTTCTCTTGTTCTTTCTTCTATATTATTCTATAATTATCCCCATCTATGCTGGTAAAGGGTGTGCATAAAAAGCTTATATTGTGCGTCATTTTGTTTATCTTGGCTGTTTTGCTCATCATATACACCGGCAGCAATCTGTCTCAAAAGAAAACAGCTACAATCCCTTCATCCTCTGCATATTATCCGCAGAAACAGATACTTTTTATAAGTTCATACGGTGAATGCCGCAAATCAGTAGGTTTCCAAAAGCGCGGCATATATGAAGTTTTTGATAAAAAAAATATACATCTCGACATTGAATATATGGATATGGATCACTACGATACAGCCGAAAACGAGAACCTGTTCTATCAAATGCTGAGTTACAAGCTGCATCATCACGACAAATATGATGCAATCCTCCTCGGCGACGACGCAGCGCTGCATTTTGCAGAAAAATACCAGGATGAACTGTTTCAGAACATTCCGATGGTCTTTTTCTGTGTCAACGACATCGATGACGCACGGGAGGCAGGTAAAAATCCGTACATTACCGGAATCATTGAAGAATTCAGTCTAAGGGAGACTGTCGATATTGCCGCAAAGTTTCATACTGACGCAAAAAATGTCATCGCCATATATGACAATTCTCTCACCGGTACCGGGGATCAAAAGCAGTTTTTTGCACTAAAAGACAGCTACCCGGAATATACCTTTTCCGGAATCAATTCGTCAGAATGTACATATACAGAAATTGCCCAAAAACTGGAATCAATCCCGAACGACAGCATCGTCATCTATCTGGACAGTCTGGAAAATGCTGAAAACAAATATTATTCCGTTTCGGACAGTGTGCGGTATATCACCGGACACTGCCCCATACCAGTTTACAGTTCTTCCTTTAAAGGTATGGGCCAGGGACTGACAGGCGGAAAATTATTTTCCTTTTTGAATGCAGGCCGTTCTGCAGCCTCCCTCGTTATTACAATTCTTAATGGGACACCTGTTGCAGATATTCCCGTCACAACAAAAGATGAAAGCCTGTATTGTTTTGACTATTCCGTTTTAAAAAAGTACAACATCAGTATGGCCCGGGTTCCCCGAAATGCCCGCATAATAAATAAATCTCCGACATTTCTGGGACAGTATAAGACAGTTCTGCTTCCCTCCGCCGGCGTACTGGCTCTTATGCTGCTCATACTTATCATCGTTCTCATGGACAATCTCCATACGAAGCGGTTCGCGTATGCGCTGCAAAGCTACAACCTCCAATTAAAGGAAAAAGAAGAGCAGATTTTCTATCAGACGAAACATGATTATCTGACGGGACTGCCGAACAGACAGGATGCAATAAAAACGCTTTCGTCAATGATTGCCGAATCAAAATCTGTCACCATTATGCTTATGGATATTGACGACTTTAAGGAAATCAACGATTCGGAGGGACACGCCTGCGGAGATGCAATTTTAGTCGAAGCAGGACAGCGGTTTTCAAAGCTTATACATGACGAAAATATTTACGCATCCCGTTCAGGAGGAGACGAGTTCCTCCTTCTTACGAAAGAAACAGAGACAGACAGTATAAACTCCCTGCTTAATAAAATCAAAAAACTTTTTGATAAACCTGTCATGTTCAACAGAAAAGAACATTATCTGAAAATAAGTATCGGCATTGCAAGTTCGGACAGCTGTACTGCAAAAACAAGCGAGCTTATAGGCAACGCAGATCTCGCAATGTTTTCTGCCAAAAAGTCGGGTAAAAACACATATGTTTATTATGACTCGGTCATGAAAACACAATTTATTCAAAAGAAACAAATAGAAACAATACTGAGCGAAGCATGCAGAAATGACGGTTTTAGCGTTTTGTACCAGCCGCAGGTCGATCCGGCTACAGGCAGAACGCATTGTTTTGAAGCGCTTGTCCGGCTGAAGGATAATCCCATGGCTCCCGGTCTGTTCATTCCTGTTGCAGAAGAAACAGATCTTATCCTGGCCATAGGACGGATTGTAACCGAAAAAGTGATTACTCAGATGGTAGAATGGAGAAAACACGGATTTGAGCTCCATCCCGTATCAATCAATTTCTCAAGTAAACAGATACGCGACCGTGAATATGTAAACTATTTGAAATCATTGCTCGACATATACAATATTTCGCCAGGTCTTATTGAAATTGAAATTACCGAAAGCATACTGCTCGCTCATAACGCAAACGCCATGAAATTATTCGCAGACTTCACCGCGATTGGCGTTAATCTTGCACTGGACGATTTCGGCACCGGCTATTCATCAATAAACTATCTTACGTACATTCCGGTCAGAAAAATAAAACTTGACAAATCATTTATAGACACTTATCTGCATGAAGGAAAAGATGCAGTCATAGACAATATCATCAGACTTTCCCATTGCCTTGGCCTGAAAATTACCGTAGAAGGGATTGAAAAAAAAGAGCAGTGCAGCAGGCTTAAAGATTTCTCATGCGATTACATACAAGGTTATTATTTCAGTGCTCCTGTAACAGGCGGTGAAATAGAGCAAGCCCGGGACACATATAATTAATTTTTGTGTAACTAATTTTATATAATACGAAATAATTTTTTGTTAATAGGTTTCATATATATGTTTACGATTGTTTATATTAATAGATATATTAAAAATGGGATGAATTGACTCATGAGGTACGTAATGAATCACAAAAAAACAAAGAGCCTGATTTTTCAGCTTTCACTATGGCAGGGGCTGCTGGTTCTAATTCTTTTTATCGCCATGGCAGTGCTCTCGATTTCTCTGGTATCAAACGGCACGAAAGGTGACTACAAAGATACGATGGACAGTATGATACCAATTTTTGCAGATACCGTTAATTTATGGACTGAACAATTCGTCAATGAAGTCCATATGTATACACAAGCCGACATTGTTAAGACCGGTTCCACAGACGAAATAACCGCATGGCTTAGAAGTATTGCAAACCGCCGCTCGGAAAAATTCAGCAGTGTTTTCTTTTGTACACCGGACGGCATAGCGCACAGCGGGCTGGGGGATGACGTCGATATTTCCGACCGCGACTATTTTAAAGCCATAATGAAAGACGGAACAGATGTTTATATTACAAACCAGATGCAGTCAAGACTGCTCAACACGGCGGTTTTTGAAGTATGCGTTGCAGCATACAACAATAAAAATCAGAAAATAGGTTTTTTTGCAGGTGTTGTCAAAACAGACCTCCTCCAGCAGTTTGTCATGAAAACAAAAATCGGAAAGAGCGGCAATCTGTTTATTATCGACGGAACAGGAACGGTTCTGGCTTATCCTGACACAAAAATCCTGCAGTCTGATCTGACTCAGAATAAAGGAGAAGGAATTGCCGAAGTTGCAAAAGACATGATGAGCCGGAAACGCGGCAGAGGTTCAATACGTATAAGCAGCGAAGAACATTCTGCAATTTTCTACGCACCGGTAGCAGGTACCTCATGGTCTGTAGGGGCTATAATTCCGGAAAGTCAAATCAATGCCACTGCTGACAAATTTGCAAAATTAATTGCAATCGGCTGTATCTTTTTCGGTGTACTGTTTATGGCAGTCAGCGCACTCCTGATTATACGCCGGATAAAACCTCTGAAAGACGTCGAAAACGCCGTGAAAAAAATATCTTCAGGAAATGCAGACTTAACCCAGAGAATCGATCAAAGTTCAAATAATGAAATCGGAGCCGTTGTCCGGGGTGTTAATAATTTTATGGAAAAGCTTCAGTCCATTATAAGCGGTGTGCAGCAGTCAAAAAACACACTTGCATCTTCCGGAAGCAAACTCCAGCTCGGTATAGAGGATACATCTTCGGCCATTACACAAATACTCGGCGATATCGACAGCGTAAACGGCGAAATACTGAACCAGTCAGCAAGCGTAGAAGAGACAGCAGGAGCGGTGACTGAAATATCACAGAATATCATTTCCCTTGAAAAAATGATAGAAAATCAGGCATCAGGTATAAACGAAGGCTCGGCTGCCGTCGAACAGATGATTGCCAACATCGGAACTGTAAACAATTCCGTCGGCAAAATGGCCGCATCATTTGAAGGATTGCAGGAAAGCGCAGGAACAGGAATCACGCGTCAGGAACACGTAAGCGAGCAGATACAGCTTATCGCCCAACAGTCAGAAATGCTTGAGGATGCTAATGAAGCAATCGCAAGTATTGCAGAGCAGACGAACCTGCTTGCAATGAACGCAGCAATAGAAGCGGCTCATGCAGGGGAAGCTGGAAAAGGATTCAGCGTAGTTTCCGACGAAATCAGAAAGCTGTCAGAAACATCAAGCGAACAGTCAAAGACAATCGGTGATCAGCTGAAAAAAATCAATGACTCAATAAAAGCAGTCGTATCCGCTTCGGATGAATCAGGCGTAGTATTCTCATCGGTAGAAAAAAAGATCAAAGAGACTGATGCACTTGTGAGAAACATACAGAACGCAATGACAGAACAACTTGAGGGTTCAAAACAAATCAGCGAAGCGCTCCGTCTTATGAACGACACAACGATGGAAGTAAAGACAGCATCTTCCGAAATGAGTACAGGCCAAAAAGCAATTCTTGATGAAGTACAGAGGCTTCAGGATGCAACCGCCCAGATGAAGGAAAAAATGGCAGAAATGTCGAAAGGTGCAAAACACATCGGCTCAACAGGAGAAAAACTCGAAACCGTTTCAAATGACGTCCGTGAGGCAATAAGCAGCATCGGTAGTCAGATAGATCAGTTTAAAGTCTAGAAAACAGGTATGCACCATTGACACATAAAATGAAATTCGTAATTATCCAGATTATGGAGGAAGTTTTATGGCTCAATGCGAATGTCTTGCAGGTTGCATTTTTTTTAACGACAAAATGAAGGAACGCCCCGCAATGGGGCAATTGTATAAAAAACAGTTCTGCCTTGAAGGTGACAATGCGCACTGCGCGCGTTACATGGTACGACAGGCGCTGGGAAAGGAACACGTTCCAACCGACCTGTATCCGAATCAGGTAGACCGTGCGGCACAAATCATAGCTGCAAAATAGCGTTCTTTAGTACTTTTGTCATAAAAACAGATCATTTAAACCATTGTTTTTCCATAACAGTGCCCTTATACTGGTACTGTTATGGAAAGAAAATTTCATGCAAAAAAGACCGCAACAGCGGTTTTCATTTCACTTGTTATGCTTGCCTGCATCTCCGCCGCAGACAGCCTTACCCCGGTCAGCTTCGTCTTCAGCGGCAGCAGCAGCGGCTGGGTCTCTGTAAAGGCATCGGTAAAAAACGGCAGCGTACCGGGCAGTAATTTTATGCTGTGCCCGCCGTCCGACGCAAAAAACTTTGTCTTCAACGGACAGAAAGGTGTATGGAAGGAATACGCGGTCACAGTTTCGGAAAACGCGTATACGCTGTTCTTTCGCGGAAAAAAAATATATACATCTGAATTTAAAACCGCCCGCAACCGTGTACAGGAATACCGGACATGGTATTATGCGGACGATTTTTACGGACTCGGACAGATGTCCCGCTCGCTCAGCCTCAAGAACCAGACATTCATTCTGTACAACATCGCAAAATACGGAGACCAGACATACGTCGCCGTTCCGTTTTACACGACAGATGAAGGAAGCGCCGTTTATTATAACGCAGCTTCAAAAGACAGTATTATTTTCCCCGGTCAAAAAAAGGATGCAATTTGTTATCAGTCAGGAACAGGCTGCATAGAAAGTTTTTACAAACAATGCGGTTCAGTAAAAAACGCTGTTTCAGAATTTTATGCATTCTCCTCATCCGGCTCGCTCCTGCCCCGGTGGGCTTTCGGCTTTATCCAGTCCAAATACGGTTACCGGAATGCAGATGAAGTTAAAAATCTTGTTACCGGATTTGAAAACAGGAAAATTCCCCTCAGCGCTGTTGTTCTTGATTTATACTGGTTCAAACATATGGGCGACCTTGACTGGAACAGACAGGAATTTCCCGATCCGGAAGGACTCGATTTATGGCTGGAAAAGAAGGGAATAAAACTTATTGCAATTTCAGAGCCTTTCCTTACGACAGCAAGCAGCCATTATGATGATTTCAAAAAACTTGGAATGCTTGGTACAGGAAATGACGGGACCCCCGTAACGTGGCACGACTGGTGGTGTTTCGACGATTCTGCAGGCTCTGTTCTGAATCCGCTAGACGATGACGCACAGCGCGAACTTGGAAAAATCTACACGCACATGCTCGACACGGGCATTGACGGATTCTGGACCGATTTGGGCGAACCTGAAAGCGTACCTTCATCAGTGCTGTTCGACGGAGTGCCTGAATCCGTGTTCCATAATTATTACAATTATTACTGGACAAAAGCCATTCACTCAGGCGTTGCAGACAACAGGCCGGATTACCGCCAGTTTATACTGTCCCGTTCCGCATATACGGGAAGTTCAGCATACAATGCTTCTACATGGTCGGGGGACGTATCCGTTTCATTTGAAAGCCTTGCAAAACAGCCGGCGCTCGGCATGGAAGCAGGTATGAGCGGACTGCCGTTCTGGGGAAGCGATGTCGGAGGATTCACACCGGAGCGGATACAGGAAGAATTGTTCGTCCGCTGGTATCAGTTCGGCGCGTTCACGCCCGTTTTCAGAGCCCACGGTACGGGTTCCCGGGAACCGTGGACTGGAACGGCAGAAGACTGCAGCATCATCAGTTCCGTCATCCGCACCAGGTACCGGCTGCTTCCGTACATCTACTCGATCGCACACGAAGCCTCTCTGGGCGTGCCGATGATGCGTCCTATGATATATGAGTCGGCAAAAGTTCCTGCATCGTATCTTGATACTCAGTATATGTTCGGCCCTGCGATTCTTGTCGCTCCCGTCACAAAACCAGCAGCTGATACACCGGTAAAAAACGTCTGGCTTCCGTCTGGCAGCTGGTATAATTTCTATACGCTTGAAAAAACGACCGGAAAGAGGACGGTAACAGTCCCTGTTGACAGGCAGACTATTCCGGTGTTTGTCAAAGCAGGAGCCGTTATTCCCCTTGATTTAAACACAGACACCGGCGTACCGGGAAACGGAAAGCAAACGTCCGCCGCCTCAGACCTTGCACTGCTTCTTACTCCGGAAAAAGGCGTAAAGGTGACTTTCATCCTGTATGAAGACGACGGTGTCACAAACAAATATCTGCACGGTGCATATACAGAAACAGTATTCGCTCTCAACGGCATGCATCTGTCAGTAAAATACAGCGGCCCTGCCCGCCCGGTAACACTCTGCGTTCCCTCTTCAGCACCAGTGAGCACTGACGGCTGGACTCCCGCAGTTATCGGAGAATATACAAAAGTATTAAAACGCGTCATCATGCTCTCCGGCAGTGCAGAGTATGATTTATGAACACGCCCTGCATTTTAAAATGCAGGCAGATACCTTTTTTCTTGACAAAATAAAAAAACAGACAGACAATAATATAAGAACTTGTAATACAAGTTCTTATATTATGGCCAGAAACTACAACGTTTTCGCTGATAATATACAATACGTCTCCTCATAATTCACTAAATTCAAGCTTATCAAAACTGTGTATTGCATATGTTTTGTCGAAAAAAAGCAGCGCGCCATTCTATAGGTTCTCTATATGTCAAACCGCAGGAGGAAAAAAAATGATCAAAAGGAAAACAGTACTGTCTTTAGTATTGCTTGCAGCATGTCCGCTGTTGGTATCCGCCAAAAGCAAGAGTAAATCGGATTCAGGCAAAATTGAAATCAACCTTATGCACTTTTCCACATCAGAGGAGGTAAGCAATAAGAACGGAGGAGCGACAGCTTTACGCTATGCTATCGATCAGTATCAGAAAAAGCATCCTGACATCAATCTTGTCCTGAATGTCCTTGCAAACAATGAATACAAGGAAAAAATCGCGACGCTTTCGGCCGCAAATGACCTTCCCGATGTATTCATGCTGCAGGGAATGAACACGGCATCCTGGTCAAAACAGGGGCTTATTGCTGATTTGACTGATGCTGTTGCTAAATCACCGTATTCCAAGAATTACGATCAAAAAAAGTTCTATACGTTTACTGCAAACGGAAAACGATATGCCATACCTGCCCTTGCAGAAGGAACATGCTGTGTAGTCGTATACAATAAAGCAGTGTGGGCAAAAGCAGGCTACAAAACATTCCCGGCAACATGGGACGAGATGATTAAGGCAAAAGATGCCATACAGAAAACAGGGGCAAAATATGTCTGTTCGTTTGGCAACAGGGATAAGTGGCAGATTGATTCGTGTTTCCTGTCCACGGTTGGAGACCGCTTTACAGGTTCTGACTGGACATATTCCATGATTGAAAACCGGGGTGCAAAATTCACTGATGCGAATTTTCTTGCAGCGCTTAAATTTACCCAGGACATTTTTCAATCCGGTATATTCAATCCTGATTTCAATGTTGTCTCAAACAATGACTCAAACGACTATTACATTCTCGGACAGTCAGCATCCGCTATCTGCGGCAACTGGGATGTTTCCTACATCTATGCAAACGCCGACAAAGATGTAATCGAAAATACAGGTTTTGCAGTACTTCCGCAGCCCTCAGGTGCCACAGCTTCATACAAGACACACGATACGGGACAGGGGTATGGTCTTGCCATAAGTTCAAAAGTCGCTTCAGATCCGAAAAAACTTGCAGCCTGTGTCGATCTCATCGAATATCTGACTGGTCCGGTTTTTGCAGACTATCTTGCAAAAAATTTTGCACTGAGCAGCGTGTACAAAGTACAGAATGTTGATTTGAGCAAATTTGACGCATACACACGTGACTTCTACAAATTTTATGAAAACCCCGGCTGTGAAATATATGATTCATATATAAACAGTGCTGTCATCGATGTGCTGAACACAAATCTGCAGACAATGCTTAACGGCACACTTACGCCCGAACAGGTGGCACAAACGGCACAGGCAAAATACGACGAAGTTTATAAAAAATAAATACAAAGCGATGCTTTAATTTTTGTATTATAATGAAATACAACCATATACAGGCTCGATCCGATCTGCGGAGCAGCATCGGGAAAACCGGTATATGGCCTTTAAGGGAGAAATAAATGTTCAATTCCATGATTCGTCCCAAAAAATCTACAATTTTCCTTTTACTGTTTGTCCCTGTTATCTGGTATATTTTCTCAGTATTTGTCCCTTTACTTGCCGCTTTTTTTTACAGCTTTTTCGACTGGAAGGGTGGCCCCGAAAAAATATTCATCGGATTTGATAATTACGTAAAATTGATACACGATCCGTTGTTTTGGGAAGCTGCCCTTCATAATATATTTCTGGTTGGAGTCTGCATTGTCGGACAGATAGGACTGGCATTCGTGTTCGTGCTTATTATAATGTCCAGAAACGTACATCTAAAAGGCGTACACAGAACACTGGTTTTTTTCCCAAGTACTATTTCAGCTATTGCAATCGGTTTCATATGGTCAATGATTTACAATTACCGGTACGGGCTGCTCAACTGGATTCTGAAAATCGTCGGACGCAGTGACCTTCAAACCGTATGGCTGAACAATCCAAAGTCGGTGCTGGTACTCGTATCAATTCCTCTTGTGTGGCAGTTTATCGGCTATTATATGGTCATTCTCTTTTCCGCTGTTGCATCCATTCCGCAGGAATTATTTGAAAGTGCAGAACTTGACGGCGCAAGCGGTGTGCAGCGCGCTGTATATATAGTCCTTCCTCTGATAAAAAATATTCTTGTTATCTGCATAATGCTCTGCGTCGCAGGAAACATGAAAGTTTTTGATCATATTTATCAAATGACAAACGGAGGTCCGGGCACAGCCTCAAATGTTCTCGCATTGTACGGATATACAGTTTCATTCCGCCAGTCCGATATGGGATACGGCAGCGCTATATCAGTCGGTATCTGCATACTCAGTTTTATTATTATTCTCTGCACCCGTACCGCTGTAAATGCATTTACCAAAGAGGACAACTCGCTATGACAAAAAAAATTAAACCCGGTCACGACTCCAAATCCAGAGTTCTTTCCGTTTTTCTCAATGTCATAATGATTATATTTTCGTTTACCTGTGTATTTCCGCTTATCTGGATGTTTTATTCTTCATTGAAGCAGCGGACAGCATTCCAGCTTGATATAATCTCGCTCCCGGCTCATCCGACTTTCCAGAATTACATACAGGTGGCACAGGATAAGGACGCTCATATATGGACTGCGCTGTTGAGCAGCCTGAGAACTACTGTCACATCAGTATTTTTCATCGTGATGTTCGGCTACGTAATAGGATACATTCTTGCCCGTATCAAATTCAGGGGTGAACGGATGCTTTCCGTGTTATTACTGCTCGGCCTGCTGATCCCGATTCATTCCCTGCTTGTTCCAGTCTATGTCGTCTTTAACAAGCTCGGAATTGCCGACACATGGTATACGCTCGTTCTGCCGTATGTAGCATTCGGTCTCCCCATCGCAGTTTTTCTGATAAACGGCTATGTAAAAAGCGTTCCAATCGAATTTGAAGAAGCCGCAGCAATCGACGGATATAATTTTACTCATACCATGTTTTCAATAATCCTTCCCATCTGCACGCCCATACTGGTAACGGTAGCAATTATCCAGACATTTGCATGCTGGAACGAATTTTCATTTGCACTTGTTCTTGTGAATGATGCA
>WSSedB1CaDRAFT_10000023_pt1 | contig 83653 bp, 55 predicted proteins | sample WetSurSB1Cattail_FD_9460 | JGI IMG/M metagenome (IMG submission 9460)
GTACAAGAAAAAGCATGAAGGATGGTTGACACTTTGACACTTTTGTGTTTTATGCATTATTTATACAAAAGCTATTTTTATCTTCATATACATTTATTTAAAGTATTTGATTTTAGCCACTATGCAAAAAACGGTAACCTAGTGTGACATACACGTGACTTGCATTGCTATTATCTGCTAAATGATGCAATAGCGATGGAAATAGTGAAGATGGAAGCCAGTGCGTTTGGGTGAGATACTTTCTCAAGTGCATGGATGTTTGCTTTAATAATAAAAGCTGTGCACAAAGTAAAATACTTATACACAGCTTTTGATTGCTAAAAACTTCGTCACTTTCTTTTATGAACGAAAAGTAGGAAGGTTTTTATCGTTATCTTATATCATTGCGCATAGACGGATAATTTAGGGTGCTTATCGTATATATGCTTATTGGTGCTTTCTTCTGAATCAGGTATTCTGAATAAGTAGTATTTGCTGTTCGCCGTAAAATTAGATTGGTCCGGGAACTGCACTGTGGTATGTCCACTGGCTGGCACATCCCTGGATATTATCGTTCCGTCTTCAGTATACGAAATTGCAACAGTTGTATTGAGAGGTAGACTTGTACGTGCTACGGATTGTTGATTCCTGATAATATCAATTAGACTAAATCCCTCGCCCCATAATTCTTTGCGGCGTTCCAACCATATCTGATCCAATAAGGCTTGTCCGCTTAGTCCGACGGCTTCTTTGGATCCTCTGGCTTTGCGAAGAGTATTCAGGGATTCCAATGCGCCTGAATTATCATTTAACCGAGCTTTGGCCTCTGCATTAATCAGGTATATTTCCGAAACTCTCATCAATACAATATCTGCCATTTGAGCTTGTACGTCTCTAAACTTAAATTTTGAATTGTGCATATATACATAAGGAGCAGATGAAGAAGATAAATTCGGATTAATGCCCCAGTTCAGTAAATCTTTCCGATAGTCACCATCATCAAATAGATCTTTGAAATAGGGGTCCGCATTGAAACTGCAATAATAACTGCCGGGGGTGGTGGTGTCGAGAAAATAAAAATTGTAACTGGGAAGATTATCATCTTTTGTTTGAGGATAGCCCCATATCCATTCGTTGTTGGACGCGTCATTAAATCCGCTTTTGTATTCGCTTGCGCTCATCAGGTAATTATTCAGGCTTAAAAGTTGGTCTGAATAATTTTTCGCTTTATCCCATTGGCGGGCATACAAACAAGCACGTGACAATAAGCCTAAGACGACCTGTTGATCGATATTGTATTTTTCAGAACGTGTATAGTCTTCCGGAATTAAAGTAAGTGCCTCTTCCAAATCGCTTATTGTCCTGTTGTAAACTTCATTGACACTTGCAGCCGGATGACCCTGATTGGCAATGGTTTCATCGGTAGGCTGAGTATAAATAGGAGCACAAACGGCACTGGAATCCTTGTTTATTGCGAATGAATAAGTAGAAGCTAATTGAAGATATGAAAAACCTCGCAGGGCAAAAGCCTGCCCTTTAATGCGATTTTTTTCGGAATCTTGTCCCTCTGTATTATCAATATTAGCAATCACATTATTGCAATTATTAATGGTGTGATAGGCAATGCTCCAACTGATACTGTTAATCTGCCCTTTGCCATATATACCGGTAAACTGGTAAGAACTTTTGAATCCATATTTGTTCACATCTACTGCTACATCCGAGCCCATCGCATCGTAAGCATTGAGTATGGCTCTATAACCTAGTGAAGAGTAAGTTTGACCTTCATTAAAAAGATTATGTATAGTTCCGTTTAAAACCATATCTGCATCCGCTGTGCTTTTATACACATTGTCTGACGTGACGGATGTGGTAGGATTCGTGTCTAAGTTGCAGGCTGTAAGTAATCCACATATTGCCAACAGACTGATCAATATATTCTTTTTCATAATCATTCTTTTATAATTTAATATTTATGCCGAAAGAGACGGTTCTCATTGCCGGATATCTGTAATAAGTAGCTCCGCTATACGGTTGTTCCGGATCCAAGCCTTGTTCTTTGGATAATGTCAACAAGTTTTCGCCTTGTACATAAATGCTGGCATCTTTAATATCTAAGTGTTTTAATAATATTGACGGTAAACCATAAGTCAATGTGATGTTTTTCAATCTCAAATAGGAACGGTTTACCAACCAACGGCTTGATGAACTCGTCCATGAACTTTGCGGATTTTCCGTAAGTCTGGGTATGTCTGTCTTTCTATTTTGTGGAGTCCAGCGTTTGAGCATGTCAACACTCCAACCATCTCCATCACCGGATTGTCCTAACAAGGATAGTTTATCTCCATTATAGATTTTACCTCCAATAGAGTATGAGAATAAAGCGGAGAGCGAAAATCTTTTATATGATAAATCAGACTGGATACCTCCTGTTACATTCGGCAATGAGTTTCCGCACTTCACCTTATCGTTAATAGTTAAGGATGAGTAATCTTCTGTCTTTGTTTTTCCATCTTTTAAATACCATTGCGGATTTCCATCACTCTCATTGACTCCGGCCCATTTGGGTAGATAGAAATCGAAAAGAGAACCACCTTTGACCCATTTCTTTGAGCCGCTCCACATTTCAGCAGTCGGCATGGATACTATTTTATTTTTATAGGTCGTGGCATTGACCGATAATTTCCATTTCCAATCTTTTGTCAGGATAGGAGTTCCTGCAAGGGTGAATTCCCAACCATAATTTTTCACCTTTCCTAAATTTGCATCCATACTTGAGAATCCGGATGAGGGCACGAGATCTTTGCTAAAAAGCAAATCTTTTGAATTCCGTTCGAAGTATTCTACCGTACCAAGAAGACGATTGTCCCAGAATCCGAAATCAAGTCCTATATTTGTATTGAGATTTGTTTCCCATTTCAAATTCGGAGTGGCTAGGCGTGAGGCAATCAAACCACTTTTCCCTAAATTATTTTCTATAGAATAAAGTGCTTGGTAAGCATAATAGCCGATATTATCATTTCCTTGTGCACCGTAGCTTGCTCGCAACACTAAGTTAGAAAGCCAATTGCCATAGGCATTTTTAAGAAAGTCTTCTCTCATAATCTGCCAGGATACTCCGGCAGACCAAAAAGTACCCCAACGGTGGTTGGAAGCAAAACGAGAAGAACCGTCGGTACGTATGGACGTTGACAAGAAATATTTTTTATTATATGAATATTCTGCACTACCGAAGAAACTCAGTAACTTATATTGATCGCTGTTGCCGCTGAAAGCTGTCAGATTGGAGGCTGCATCAGGCTCATACATACCATCCATGATTACTTGCGTGCGTGTACCTCCGAAATTGGATGTATTGTACTCGTAATATTCTTGTCCGCCCATTACTTTTAAATTATGGCGATCTTCGAATGTCTTATCATAGTTGACGACGTTGTTGAATGTCATACCGGTAGTTCGAGTATTGCTTTTTGAAACGGAACCTCCGGCTAAAGCACTATATCCATAAAGCGGATTTTGATAATAGTGATTGAAATTACTGTCATAATCTACATTCAATGACATTTTATAATTCAGCCCTTTCAGAATCGACACAAGTATATACGTACGCAGTGAAGCTGCATCATGCGTTACCTCATTTTTATCGTGAGGCAAAGACCCGGCCAGGTTATATCCGGCAAAAGAAGTGGGACGATAATTTCCATAATCATAGATGCGTTTTCCTTTATCATCAAGCAGGTATGCGCCGGTTTGCAGGTTTCGTTCGTACACAGGATAAAACGATGGGATTGAACGGGCAAATAATACTATATTATCTATGGACGAATCCTCTTGTGTCGGATACTCTTGCTGTGAATGTGAACCTGTCAAATTAAGTCCGACTTGTAACCATTTTTTGACATCTGAAGTAATGTTGGCGCGTAATGAATATCGCTTGAATCCTGATTGTATATAAGATCCTTGATTATCCAGATATCCCCCTGAAAGGAAATATTTAGAATTAACACTACCACCTGATATATTTAAATTAATATCGGTGTAATGTGCACTTTGAGTTAATGCATCGTACCAACTGTCATCCCACAATGGTTGAGCTCCACTTACTAGATTCCCATTAATATCAACAGGTTGCGGATATTTGCTCCCATAGGGATTGATACCTAATGTTCCCGCTAAGTTTTGTGTTGCATATTGTGCTGCTGCTTGAGCACTGCTTCCTTGATCAATTTGCCCGTTTTTCATGGCTTCCCATTGAAGTTGGAAATATTGGTTTGTGTTCATTTGTTTATAATCAGCAACAGCACGGCTTGAAAAACCGTATTTAGCTGAAAAATCAATGGCTGGTGACGAATTTTTTGAACCTTGTTTGGTATTTATCATAATCACCCCATTGGCAGCTCTTGAACCGTATAGTGCTGCAGCTGCCGCATCCTTTAAAACTGTAATCGACTCTATATCCGAAGAAGACAACGAAGACAGTGTGCCGGCATAAGGCACTCCATCTACAACATAAAGAGGATCGTTGGATGCATTCACTGAGCCGACCCCTCTGATGAGTATGGTTGCATCCGAACCCGGTTGTCCGCTTGATGAAAACGATTGTAGTCCTGCCACTGTACCTTCCAGTGCCTTTGAAATGCTGCTTACCTCTGAATTTGCAATAATTTTAGAATCAACAGAGGCCGCAGAACCGGTAAAAGTCTGTTTTTTTGCAGTTCCATAAGGAACGCTGATGACCACTTCATTTAATTCTGTAGAAGATTCTTTCAGCTTAACATTAATGACTCTACGATTATTGATAGGAACCTCTATAGAGTTGTAACCTATAAATGAAAATACAAGTGTGGCACTTTCATCTGCAGCAACATTGTAACTTCCATCAGTTGATGTAACAGTTCCAATTCGATCACCTTTTACCTTGACAGATACTCCGGGAAGTTTCTCTCCATTGGAGACGCTAACAATGCCGGTTACGGTGATTCTTTGCGCTTGAATCCCTATGCAGAAGAATAAGCTGCATAGGACCAAATAAAATTTGTTCATAAGATGAATTGTTTAATTAAATTTTGAAACGCGATTATTATGATACTTACACTAAAAAAAACTAATAGAATTTAGTTTGAAAGAAACGAAATATGAGAAAATGGCATTAACAAATGCACATTCGCATTCGCATATTCATGCGAATAGAATAGAATAAACTCGATTGAGTCATATCATTGATATTTAATCTCTCCTGAAATTCTCTTTTTACCTTAAAAAAACCACATAGTACTCTCATTTTTCAACTATTAAATGTATTTTTTGCTATATTACTCTCTCTTCATAAACATATGCAAAATTACACATATGAATATTAACAGCATATACCATAAATGTGGTAATCTACTAACTTCATGATGGTAGGTTTAGTTTAGCTTTGAAACAAAAAAATATTCCGAACGACACAATTATAATGCTGCTCGAAATACATTGATTCATAAAAATAGCTACATTTGCTATTAGGAATATTAAAGACAAAATAGATATGAGAAACACACGATGGATGACCGGCTTAATTTGTGCCACGCTCATCTCCTTCAATGGTATGGCTCAGCCTAAATTGAGCCGAAACAATATTGATAAGGTCGTCAAAGCTATGACTATCGAAGAAAAAGCATCCTTGCTGGTGGGGTTTACGCAGGGTAATTCTTACTTTGGATTGCCTTCTTCGCCTGACCCCAATGCAAAGGAACTGATTCAGGGTGCTGCCGGACAAACGAATGGTATAAGCCGACTGGGTATTCCTTTTACCGTGGTGTCTGACGGACCTGCCGGATTGAGAATTGACCCCACACGGAAAAATGATACTAAGACTTATTACTGTACGGGATTTCCTGTAGGGACATGTCTTGCCTCTACTTGGAATCGCAAACTAGTGGAAAGTGTGGGCGAAGCCATGGGCAACGAGGTGCGTGAATATGGGGTTGATGTGATTCTGGGACCGGGAATGAACATTCACCGCAATCCGCTATGTGGACGAAATTTTGAATACTATTCAGAAGATCCGGTACTGACCGGAAATATCGCGGCTGCCATGATCAAAGGCATTCAAAGTAATGGTGTGGGAGTGTCTATCAAGCATTTTGCTGCAAACAATCAGGAGAGCAACCGCTTGCGGGATGATGCCGTAGTGAGTCAACGTGCTTTGCGTGAGATTTATTTGAAAGGTTTTGAAATTGCGGTGAAACTGGCTCAACCATGGACCGTGATGTCGTCTTACAATAAAATTAATGGGACATATACGCAAGAAAGCAAGGACTTGCTTACGACCATTCTACGGGATGAATGGGGATATAAGGGTATCGTAATGTCTGACTGGACGAATACGCGAAATACTGCTGCACAGATAGAGGCCGGAAATGATTTGTTGATGCCTGGAAATAAAGCGCAGATAGATGATATTGTGGCAAAGGTGAAGAGTGGGGAACTGCCCATGAATGCTGTGGATGTATGTGTGAAACGTGTATTGGAATATGTAGTGAAAACTCTTCGATTCAACGGATATGACTATTCAAACAAACCTGATCTTGAAGCTCATGCCAAAGTGACTCGCCAATCGGCTGTGGAGGGCATGGTGCTACTGAAGAATGACGGACAAACTTTGCCGCTGAGCGAGAATACAAAAAATATTGCATTGTTCGGTGTGACTTCTTATCGCTTGATTGCCGGAGGTACGGGATCAGGTGATGTGAACAAGGCTTATGTGGTTGATCTACGTGAGGGATTGACCAAAGCAGGGTATAAACTGAATGAGGATTTGAATAATATTTATGCCAAATATCTTGATTATGGTAAGTTGGTACAGGATGTTGCCATGGGTAATCTCGCAAATAATGCGTTTTTTGGCAAACCGCGTATTACTGAGCCTGAAATGCCTGAGCACGCTTATATGAATTGTGCCCAGAATGCTGATATGGCTATTATCACCATCGGACGAAACTCCGGTGAGGGAGCTGACCGCTATGTGGAGGACTTCACGATCAATGCCGACGAACAAAATATGATAAATGATGTGTGTAAGGCTTTTCATGCTGTGGGCAAAAAGGTGGTGGTGATCCTGAATGTGGGAGGAGTTGTTGAAACGGCATCGTGGAAAACTTTGCCGGATGCTATTTTATTGGCTTGGCAACCGGGACAGGAGGGTGGCAACTCCATTGCTGATGTGTTGAAGGGGGCTGCTAATCCTTCGGGCAAACTGACAATGACTTTCCCTGAAAAGTTGACAGACGTGAAATCTACGGCAAATTTCCCTATTGATTTTGATTTCCGTAATGACTGGTTAATGAGCAAGGATCAGGTGGATGCTTTGCCGAATGTAGGCACGACAAAATATGAAGAGGATATCTATGTGGGCTATCGCTACTTTACTTCTGCACACAAAAATGTATCGTATCCTTTCGGCTATGGATTGAGCTATACTTCATTTACCTATAGCAAGCCGAAAGTGGTAAAGAAAGGAAAGGGATATGTGGCTTCAGTAACGATCACGAATACGGGTAAATATGCAGGAAAAGAGGTGGTTGAACTGTATGTATCGGCTCCTGAAAGTAAAATGGAAAAACCTGCGTGCGAACTGAAAGCTTTTGGTAAAACGCGTGAATTGCAACCCGGTGAGAGCGAAACGGTGACGATGAACTTCACAAACTATGACTTGGCATCTTATGATGAAAGCAGTCAAGCCTGGATTACGGATGCCGGTGTTTATCAAGCTAAATTCGGTTCGTCTGTAGAGGATATCAAAGAAACAGTGCCATTCTCTGCCACCGCGGGAAAAGTGAATGCACACAATGTGCTGGCTCCCCAAAAGGAGTTGAACCGTTTGTCATTGAAATGATAGATTACGAATTTAATAATAACGCAAAATGAAAAAATGCATTTGTCTTTTTTCTATGATGCTAATCGCAGCTTCTTCATGGGGGCAACAATCATTGTGGAACACAACCACAGAGGATTCTCCCCAAATCAACAGCGATAATAGTGTGACTTTCCGAATGTTGGCTCCCAAGGCTAACAGTGTGCAAGTAACCGGTGATTTTCAAACGGCTAAAAGCACGGATATGGTGAAGGATGAAAAGGGTGTATGGAGCTATACTACGCCGCCGCTTTCATCTGAATTGTACAACTACAACTTCATGATAGACAGCGTGAAGGTTTGTGATCCTTCAAATGTGTATCAGATTCGTGACGTAAGTTCGGTAATGAATTTATTCATTGTCGGCGGCGGACAGGCTGATTGGTACAAAGTGAAAGATGTATCTCATGGAACGGTTAGCAAGGTATGGTATGATAGTCCGACATTGGGATTCAAACGCCGCATGACTGTGTATACTCCAGCCGGATATGAATATAATAAAAATAAGAAATATCCTGTGTTCTATCTATTGCACGGAATGGGTGGCGATGAAAACGCATGGATGGATTTGGGACGTGCTTCACAGATTCTGGACAACATGATTGCCCAAGGTAAAGTAGTGCCGATGATTGTGGTGATGCCTAACGGTAATGTGGTGCAGGATGCTGCTCCCGGTGAATCAAATAAAGGATTGATCCAACCGAATATGTATTTGCCCAAGACTATGGATGGTACGATGGAAACCAGTTTCCCTGATATTGTGAAATATGTGGAAAGCCACTATAGAACAGTTGCTGACAAATCGCACAGAGCCATTGCAGGCCTTTCAATGGGAGGATTTCATTCGCAAACCATATCAAAGTTGTATCCCAATCTATTTGATTACGTAGGTTTGTTTTCTGCAGCCATAGGCATGGAAGACAAAAAGACAAGTTCGCTTGCATATGCCGATCCTGACGGGAAGTTGAAAGTGCAGTTTGAGCATGCGCCTAAAGTCTACTGGATTGCGATTGGAAAAGATGATTTCTTGTATAATCAGAATGCCAATTATCGCAAAACGCTTGACGAAAATGGTTATCATTATGCTTATTATGAAAGTGATGGCGGACATATCTGGAGGAATTGGCGTGTTTATCTAACCAAATTCTTGCCTCTGCTATTTAAATAATAGACTTCATTGTCAATTGTAAATAAAAAGGAATTCCCTTTATCTCCATACCACTGTTGATATTCCAATGTCACTGATTTGCCACCTGTGGTATTCTGTTTGGTTTGGTGTCAATGCTATGACGGTTCTAAATATATGTAAGGAACCAACGGAATAATATTCATCCAAATAACTGAATAAAATAGAGCCAAACAACTGAATAGTGTCGCAACATACTGTCTTAAAAGGTTATGCAGGTACGGATAAAACAACTTTAATCGGTACAATATAAACAATACACTCAATTCGCTGTTGCGAATTAAGAGGAAATCCCCGATTGTGTTGACAACCGGGGATTCTTATTTCTAAGTTCTTTTTATTTGAATTATTTCTTTAAGTATGGGAATGTCTTTTTGAGTGACAGATGCATGTCGAACTTCAACGCATAGATCAGATAGATGACTAAGACTACTGATTTAGAAGCTACTTTTACCAATAAAGGCAGACGATCCGGTACTCCGATAATGATAAGATAGAGTACGGCTGTCAGTACAACATATTTAGCAATGCTCTTTAACGGATAGTTGATAGGATAGTATTTTTGTCCGACAAAGTAAGAGAGCAATGTAGCTATTCCGTATCCGACAACGCCGCCCCATGCACAAGCCATGTAACTGTACTGAGGAATGAATATGACATTCACGGCAATCAATGCGCCGCAACCGGCTAGTGAGAACCACATGCCATAGATGGTTTTATCCACCAGTTTGTACCACAATGATAGGTTGAAATAGATACCTAACAATATGCCGGCAACCATAACAATAGGCGTTACACGCAATCCGCTCCAATAGTCGGGTGCAATGATCAAACGCTTCAAAATGTCCATATTAGCCATTACAATAAGGAATGCAAACAGGGTGAACACAATAAAGTATTTCATGGCTGAAGCATAGGTGTCTTTACTGTCTTTATCCTTGCTCTTGTTAAATACAAATGGTTCGTATGCATATCGGAATGCTTGTGTGATAAGGGTCATGATCATGGCTATCTTCACGCAAGCTCCATAGATACCCAATTGCACATTCACTTCTTTTCCGACATGAGAAGAAACGAACGGGAAAATGATCTTGTCGGCTGTTTGGTTCAAAATGCCTGCAATACCCAGAATCAACATCGGCCATGAGTAGTGCCACATTTTCTTTGCCAGTGGCTTATCGAAAATATATTTGAAGCCGGTCAATTCTTTTACAAGGAATATATTAACGGTGGCGGTGCAAAGCAAATTGATATAAAATGCGTAAGCCACTTCAACTTGTCCATGATAAAATGTGCTGAGCAAACCATAAGCTATATGATGGTCATACATGATAGGAATAAGGATGAAATAAAGCACATTGAGGAACACGTTCATCAGAATGAACAAGATCTTCAAACTCGCAAATTTGATGGGGCGTTGTTTGTAACGTAAATAAGCGAAAGGGATGCACTGGAAGGCATCAAGCGAAACACACAAGAACATGGTCCATACATATTCAGGATGCTCGGTATAACCCATGAAAGCAGCCAGAGGATGAATAAAGAGAATGACCATAATGGCGAATAAGGTACATACTGTTCCTACCATAATGAGAGCAGTGGAGTAGACATTCATCGGTTTTTCACTCTTGTTGGCAAACCTGAAAAAGGTGGTTTCCATTCCAAAAGTGAGGATTACTAACAGCAATGCCGTGTAACTATAGACATTTGTGATTACTCCGTAGTCGCCGGTAGATGCAGCCATTTTCATGGTATACACTATTACTAGAAGGTAATTAAGAAATCTACCGATAATACTGCTCATTCCATAAATGAGTGTATCTTTTAATAATGATTTTAAATTAGCCATTTTTTCAATCAAAAGTTCTCTTTCTTTCGGGGCGCAAATATAGCAAAATATATTTGATAGTAGCGACAAAAGGTTCGGTTATCGTGTCAACAATAAATGTTAATTATCAAAGATTTCATTGCAATATGGATATCTGCGGTGAACAAATCGGTACTTTATTGGTTTTAATATTAATGAGGCGGATATACCGACTCAGAACCAAAGAGAAAAATATATATGGCATTATTGAATGATTTACAATGGCGTTATGCTACAAAAAAATATGATTCGACGAAGAAAGTGGATCAGAGTGATGTTGATAAAATAGTGGAAGCAGCTCGTATGGCTCCTACATCTTCAGGATTACAGCCTTTTAGAGTTCTTGTGATTTCAAATCAGGAGATGAAAGAGAAAATCGTACCTATAGCAATGGACCAACAAATTGTGGCTGATTGCTCACATCTATTGGTTTTTGCTTCATGGGACAATTATACAGAGCAACGAATAGACAAGATTTATGATTATACGACAGATGAAAGGGGATTGCCCAGAGGTAGATTTCATTCATATACGGATAAATTAAAGGCGCTCTATTTACCTTTACCTGCCGATACGAATTTTGCACATACTGCACGACAGGCTTATATAGGATTAGGCATGGCATTAGCTGAAGCTGCTGAATTGAAGGTTGACAGTACTCCGATGGAGGGATTCATCAATGATGAATTGGATAAGTTTTTGGACTTGAAAGCAAAAGGATTGAAAAGTGTGGTGATACTTGCATTAGGATATCGTGATGCTGAGAATGATTGGTTGATGAAGATGAAGAAAGTAAGGAATCCGAAGGAAGTTTTTTCAATAGAATATAGATAATTGATTTTGATTTTACTTTTGAATGTTTCGGTTGTAGTATGGCTACTTCCATTTGCTGGCCATAGCGATGGAAGTAGTCTTTTTTAGGGAGCTATTTTCCTATTAAATGACGCAAAGCCTGCACTGGAGAAAAAATAAGCATCCAAGGGCCTGAATATCTCATAATTTGTCGGATGCGTTGCTTCATAGCAGGTGAGTAGCAATGTATGCTGCATTTCTTGCAAGAGCTTTTGTTCTCACCTAACGGACAATGATCTAATCGTCTATGGGCATATTCAATGAGTGCCCAACAACTTGGACAAACAGTTGTATTCTTTTCTTTTTTGAAGCAGTAGAACCTGATCATCAGTTCTATTGTTTGCTTCTCCTTCTCTATTTTTGTTAGTTTGCTCATGGGGTATTAATGATGTTTTGTTTGGTATGAAAACATTTTTTTGCCAATAGGCAGTAATCATCCATAATTCAAATGTAGCTGCTCGAGACGCATCTTGGGGATTAACCTCTTTCCTCGAAAATACTTATTTCACCGTTCATTATTTGATTTAAATGCTTTTGGACTTTCTCCGGTGACCAATTCCACCATTGAAGTTGAATTAATAGATTGATGGTATCTTCATCAAAACGCCTACGAATGACTTTGGCCGGATTACCACCGACGATAGTATATGGCGGTACATCTTTTGTAATAAGGGCGCGAGTGCCGATAATTGCTCCATCACCAATCGTCACGCCCTGCATAATTACAGCCTCGTAACCTATCCAGACATCATTGCCGATTACAATATCGCCTTTGTTGTCCCACGCTTGACTTATGTTCCATTCGTCTAAATCCCATTCGTCAGGGAAGATAGGAAAAGGATAAGTAGACAGTGACTTCATCGTGTGATTGCCACCTGTGAACATAAATTTGGCACCACAGGCTATTGAACAGTACTTGCCAATAATGAGTCTCTCTTTATTACAAAGAGGATAGTGATAAAGCACATTGTTCTTTTCAAAATCACGTGGATCATTTACAAAGTCATTATAAAAGGTGAAATCTCCCACAATGATATTGGGGTCGTTCACCACCGACTTCAGATAGACGCTTTCAGTTGCATTATTCCCTTTACGAGGATAAATTTTATTTATATTCATTTTTTACTGTTTTATATCTTATTTACCGATGCAGAAATTTTTAAAGATATTATTAAGTACTTCTCCACTAGTAATAGTGCCTGTAATCTCACCCAACTCACTCAAACACATATGCAAGTCCTCAGCCAATAAATCACCGGGTATGTTGTTTTTTAGTCCGTCTTCAACCTGTTTGATAGCAACAAGCGCACGAGAAAGTGCTTCGTAATGGCGTACATTGGTAACAATGACATCACTTTGTGATATTTGCGGTATTTGGGCAGCTTTTAGCAATAGTTCTTTAAGCTCGGTCGTATGAATTTGTGACTTGGCAGATATGGCTATTTTTGATGCTGTCACATCCTTGAATAAAGATTCAACAGGTGTCAGATCAGTAACCAAATCTATTTTATTGAAAACAATAACAAGCTGCTTCCCCTCACATTTAGGCAATATTTCTGCTTTTAACTTTTCCCGCGTTTCAATAGGGCAGGTGACATCAACGATCCAAAGAACTATATCCGCTTGATCAAGTTTCTGAAAAGTACGTTGGATACCGAGATTTTCAATGCGATCGGTTGACCGACGAATGCCTGCCGTATCTATGAAGCGAAACAGAATGCCGTCAATATTGATAGTGTCCTCAATCACATCGCGTGTAGTGCCGTGTATCTCGCTCACAATGGCACGTTCTTCACCCACAAGATAATTGAGCAACGTACTTTTTCCGGCATTGGTTTGTCCGATAATGGCAACCGGCACCCCAGTTTTTATGGCATTTCCCAAGCTGAACGTTTCAACTAAATGTGTTATGGTTTTATCAATATATGAAGCTAAGTCCTTGAGATCGGTACGTGAAGCAAATTCAACATCCTCTTCGCTAAAGTCAAGTTCAAGTTCAATCATAGACGTAAACTTCAAAAGTTTATCGCGAAGTTCTTTCATTTCATCACTGAAATGACCTCTCATTTGGCTCATTGCCAAACGATGCGTAGCGGCAGATGATGAAGCGATAAGATCAGCTACAGCTTCGGCTTGAGTCAAATCCATCTTACCATTGAGAAATGCACGCTGAGTGTACTCACCCGGTTGTGCCATTTTGCATCCGGCATCAATCAACAACTGAATAACACGCTGTAAAATATAGGCGGATCCATGACAAGTGATTTCAACGGAATCTTCCCCTGTATAGGAGTGAGGTGCATGATAGACGCTCACTAGTACGTCATCGATATCTTCTTGCTTTTCCGGGTCAAATATTCGGCCATAAGTTTGAGTATATCCCTTTTGAATATGCAATAATTTTCCACTAATAATAGGTCTAAATATATGTTCTGCAGCATCAAATGCCTTGGCTCCAGAAACTCTAACTACCCCAATAGCACCTCCTTGCGAACTGGCGATGGCACAAATGGTCTCTTTATAATTCATTTTTTTATTTTTTTACAAAGATACTTCTTTTTTCTTTTTTCTTTTTATACCTTTGTCATTAATAATGAACGAATTTGATATGACTATGTTTGAAAAAATCAGTGGAGACATTCTGCACGATTATAATTACGTGAGCAAAGTGTGCTATTCTCTATTTGATTCTCTACCTATTTACGGTTACATTATTGATCGAAATCTTATTATCTATGACATTCTTGGTGGCACAAATCCTGAAAAGACACAAAAGGCAAAATTAATGATTGGGGAAAATTCCCGTTTAACGTTGGAACAAACCAATTTGAATCTTTTGACTAAGGCCATTGACCTGAGTATCGTAAACAAGCGTAGAGAGAAAGTGGAATTTTCTGTAGTATACAACAATGAAAAATCATACTACAGTGCTGTAATGAATCCCTTTGAGGATAATAAAGTAATGATGCTGTTGTATTGCATAGATGACAATGTAGCATATGTGAAATCATTAGTAGATGCTAAATTGAAGGCTGAAGAAGATGCTCAAAACAAAATTAATTATTTTGCCAATATGAGCCATGAAATCCGTACACCTTTAAATGCCATAACCGGTTTCGCCGACTTATTGGTAAATGAAACGGATCCAATGATACAGAAGCAGTATACTGAAATTATCAAGAATAACAGCAATATGCTGATGACATTGGTAAATGAGGTACTCAGCCTAAGCCGCGTGGAAAGTGGAAAGACTGAAATGGTTTTTGTGAAAGTGAGAATGGAAGAATTCATTGATGAACTCTCACAAATTCATATGGGTATGATGCCTAAAGGAGTAAAGTTGAAAGTGATACAGCCTAAAGAAAATATCATATTCCGTACAGATCGTAATAGATTGATGGAGGTGATGTTTAATTTTTTATCTAATGCTATAAAACACACACGTAAGGGCTTAATTACCATTGTAATGGAAATTAAAGATAAAAAACTCATATTATCTGTGAAGGACACGGGTGAAGGTATCCCAAAAGAAAAGCAAACATTGGTTTTCGAACGTTTCATCAAAGTGGATGAACATTCAAGCGGTACAGGATTGGGGCTACCGATATGTGATGCAATTGTAAAACGTTTAGGTGGAAAAATTGAATATCAATCTGAAATAGGAAAAGGTTCTACTTTCTCAGTAATTTTTCCATATAATGAAGGAGAGTAATTCTTTTTAGACTAGCATAAGACTTTTTTCGACTTATATGTTCTATTCGGCTATTACTGAGTAGATATTATTTTCATGCCCATATGCTTGATTTTCTTTTAATTAATCTGCATTTATTTTTAATAATGTGTGTTGAATAATGTTTCCATCTCTACTTTAAATCTTATATACAATAGAAACATTTATTAGTTATTAGAGGTTGTTGCATGGCTTTTATTTCACTGTATTTTCATTTTATACATACATTTTTATCAAAAAACGCAATATTAAGGTCATTTCACATAGTCATCCATCTATAAAATTGTCTTAATTTTGTAAATGCAAGAATAATTCTACGTTTGTATGTAGACATTTCTGATTCTAATGATTATGATTGTTACCTTATAACTAGCTAATATTATGAAGAACAGAACTAAGTGTTTGTTGTTGATGTCTTTTTGTGTATGTATTTCTGTGAACGGAGCAATTAACCGTCAAAAGGTAGTGATGCGTAATGCTCCGCTTGTTTTGAAATATGATTCGCTTTCCCCATTTTCAGTGGGTAATGGTGAGTTTTGTTTCACTACGGATATTACCGGACTACAATCTTTCCCCAATGCCTACAAAAACGGAATTCCATTGGGAACTATGTCGCAATGGGGGTGGCATTCTTTTGCTAATCCAAAACATCTGACTCCGAATGAGACTTTGAAAAGTTATAATTTTAGAGGTCATGGTGAATTATATGCTGTACCATTTAATGAACCGGGGCGTTCGCATGATGCCGGAGAGTGGTTCAGAGCAAACCCAAACCGAATGCATTTGGGTGTGGTGGGATTTGCTTTTAAAAATGAGAAGAAACAGATTGCCCAGATCGAAGAAATCAAAAATATACATCAGCGTTTGAACTTGTGGAATGGCTGCATTGAAAGCAATTACACTTGTATGAATCGACCAATGAATGTAAGTACTTGGTGTGATCCTGAAAGAGATCAAATGATGTGTAGATTTGCTTCAAAACTAATAAACGAAGGCAAGCTATCTGTTGTTTTTCGTTTCCCTTATCCTACAGGAAAGCATACTGATGATGCGTGTAGTTGGATACCTAATAAAGGTAACCAGACAAACATCTGTAAAAAAGGCAACAATTATGTGGTGCTAAAACGTCAGGTGGACAAATCAGTCTACTATGTGACTGTAAAATGGATTGGCAAAGGCCTTTTCAAGGAAACCGGTCTTAATAACTTTCAACTGATACCAAAGAATGAAACTTTTTCTTTTTCATGCGCATTTACAGAGGCATTGCCTTCAGCATTGATCTCTGACGTGAATGTACCTCAGCGCAGTGCCGAATATTGGGAAAAATTTTGGACAAAGGGTGGAATGATTGATTGTAGTGGTTCTACTTCACCACAAGCTCGTGAGTTGGAACGTAGGGTTGTGTTATCACAATATTTGCTGGCTATACAATGTGCCGGAGACACACCCCCACAAGAAACAGGACTCACATACAACAGTTGGTTTGGTAAATTCCATTTGGAAATGACTTGGTGGCACGAAGCGTGGTTGGCTTTATGGGGACATACCGATATGCTGGAACGTGTAATGGGATGGTATGAGAAAGTAGCGCCGGCTGCTCATGATATTGCACATCGCCAAAAATTCAATGGCATACGCTGGATGAAGATGACGGATCCTAGTGGAACCGAAGCTCCTTCAAAAGTCGGGTCATTTCTAATATGGCAACAACCTCATTATATTTACTTGGCCGAATTGATTTACAGGAGTAATCCGTCAACAGCGGTGTTACGTAAATACAATAAATTGGTGCAGGAAACAGCCGACTTTATGGATTCGTTTGCTACATATGATAGTATACATGACAGATATGTGCTGAAGGGAATCATCCCTGCTCAAGAAACTTTGCGTGCGGATCGCACCGTGAATCCTCCTTTCGAACTTTCTTATTGGCATTATGCATTGGAAGTGGCTCAACAATGGAAAGAAAGACTTGGAGAAAAGCGTGATGCTCATAGAGACAAAGTCATAGCCAAACTGTCACCCTTGGCTGAAAAAAAAGGATTATATCTAGCAGCTGAGAGCGAACCTGATACATACAAAAATATTAAAATGACCTCTGATCATCCGGCTGTTTTGGGTGCACTTGGCATCTTGCCTTGGAGCAAAAAGCAGGTGGATCTGTCAATAATGGGAAACACATTCGATTGGGTGATGAAAAACTGGAATTGGAACGAAACCTGGGGATGGGATTTTCCCATGGTTGCTATGACAGCGACCCGACTTGGCAGACCCCAAGATGCTATAAATTCATTACTCATGCCGCAGCGTACGAATACTTATCTAAACAACGGTCATAACTTTCAAGATCAACGACTGCGTATTTACTTACCGGGCAATGGGGGACTACTGACTGCAGTGGCGTTGATGTGTGCAGGCTGGGACGGATGTAATGTAAAAAATCCCGGTATTCCCAATGACAGTACTTGGCACATACAATGGGAAGGGATAAGGCAATTACCATAAAACTATCAAAAACTAATAATATCAATTAAATCTTTTACAAAATGAAAAACATACTTATGCGGAGATGGGCAATCTCTGTCACTTGTTTTATGCTCCTATTTTTGGTATCATGCCAAAGTGAGCTGGACAAGTATTATGAATTGCCCGGATGGTTGAAAGGCAATGCGTGGGAAGTTCTCGAAGCAAAGGGCAACTACACGCTCTTCCTACAAGGAGTAGAAAAAGTGGGTTATAAAACCTTGGTAAATGGTAAGGGTGAGATGACCGTTATGGCACCTACAGATTCGGCTTTTCAAGTGTATATGAAAGACAAAGGGTACTCGTCAATGGATGAATGGTATTCAAAAGATCCACAAGGACTATCAAACCTTATTACTTATCATCTTATCTATTATTCATTTGACAAAGATCGCTTTATGAACTATAAGCCCAATGGTGCCGAATCGGATAAAAACAATTTGGAAGCGGGACTTTATTTTAAGTTTAGGACAAAAAGCAGAGATCTGACTGAAACGGTTGTTGATCCTATAACCGGAAAAACAATAAAGGTTCTTCACAAGGAAAAATTCTTACCTGTCTTGAGCGAAAATATCTTTAAGACAAAGTTGATTGATGCTAAGACTAACTATGAGTATTTTTATCCTCAAACAAAATGGAACGGAACCGGAGGATTTATGGTTTCGAATGCACCGGTTGGTGAATATGCCGTCATAACAGATAATGGTTATGTATATAGCTTGAATAAAGTATTGGAACCATTATCCACTGTATACAACACAATGCAGAGTAATAGCGACTATTCATTGTTCTCAAACATCTACGACAAATTTGTTTCATACCAATACGATGCTCAAGGAACAGCTAATTACGGCAAAGGTGATTCTTTGTATTTGCACTATTTCACCTCTTTGCCTCAATTAGCATCGGAATGGTCTGTAAATGGTACAGGTGATTACGAGCAACTTGCTCCATTGGCAAAGAACGGTTTCAATGCTTTTGCACCAAGTAATGCTTCATTAACTGATTTCTTTAATAACTTCTTTAAACCGTATGGTTATGAATCTATTACGGATGTGAATCTTTTGCCTTTAATGATTTTGTCTGCAAGTCATGTCTCTACTGGGTCTCTGGTGTTTCCCGATGAAATAAAAGGAGGAAAAGTACTTGCTAATGACGGGTCTGTCGTTAATTTTGATGTAACAAGCGTAAATACGGCATCTATATGCTCAAATGGTTGCTTTTATGGATTGAAGGGGATGATTACTTCGCCTTATTTCACAAGTGTATCAGGAGCTGTTCTTCAAAATCCCAATTATAGCATTTTCTCTAAAATGCTCGCTTCTACAGGATTTCTAACATCACTCATAAGTCAAAGTTTGAACTTTACTTTGTTTATTCCTTCAAATGCGACTCTGCTGAATTATACTCATCCTGAAGGGCGTGAAATACGGTATGTAAATGGAACTCCAAAGATTTACGGTACAGATGAAATTCAAGTGACTGGTGATGATGTTGATTGGATGACAATGAAAAATGCCATGATGAAAGGACTAAGTGGTTCATGCATTGGTACTAAACTGATAACATCAATAGGGGATAGCAAAATATACCGCACTATTAATAGCTTTGACTATGTGTATGTGAATGGAAGCAAAATATATTCAACGCATGCTTATAACACTGGTGCGTCATCAGATGGTGTTCCCTCTCTTGAGAAAATTAGCGGTGACTGGACAAATGGCAATACATACAAACAAAGTGGCGATGTGTCATCCATGATTTCAGAGCCTCGTACTTTTAAGACTATTCTTACTACAAATCCGGCAGATGCAGAATTGCCTTCATCATATGTACGTTTCCGTTCATTATTCAATTTAAGTGGACTGAATACTACAATACCGGCAATGAGCTTCATGCAAGGTGAACGTTTTATTGCACTTATTCCTAATGAAACAGCAATAAATGCGGGAATTAATTCAAAAGAAATACCAACAAGCCCAGCCTCAGCTGTAGCAAGCTATGTAAAAGGATATTTCATAAGTGTTCCTCAAAGTGGATTGACTGACTATTTATTCCCTGGACAAAACACCCAAGGTACTTTGGTGACTTACAAAATAAAGAGTGATGGCTCCTATGAACCTTGTAACCTGACTTATAAAAGTACGGCAGCAGGCATTACAATATCAGGTAAGACTAAGACGGTGAATGTGACGGACTTTTTCCCACATATCTATGAAGACGGAGCTGCATACATGATAGATGGCTTGCTTGATGTAGAATAAGAAACTTTACAAGATAAAAGAAATGCGAAAAAAAATAATAATATTGGTACTGCAAGCAATGATTTGCTCTATAGCTGTTGCACAAACTGTGCTTACAGGTACCGTGAAAGACAAAACGACATTAGAACCCTTGATTGGTGCAAATATTTTTGTAATGAATGAAAATAATCGCTCATTGCAAGGTGCAGCTGTAGATATTAATGGAGAATACCACATAGCAATTCCTAATAACCAAAACAAACTGACTATTGTATTCTCTTTTGTAGGATATAAAACGCTGAAAGTGAAATATACCGGTCAACCTACTATTAATGCTCTGATGGAGGATGAAAGTAATTCAATTCAAGGTGTGGAAGTGGTAGCAAAGCATCTGGATAAGGACCAGTTTGGCATATCACGCCGTGAAATGGTTTCTGCTACACAAAAAGTGAATTTAGATGTTGCAACGGCTCCCGTGACAAGTCTTGCAGATGCCCTACAAGGGGCAATGGCAAACGTTGATATATTAACACAAGCCGATCCAGGTACAAAAAGCCAAATACGTATTCGTGGAATTAATACACTGAACGGTTCGTCCGATCCATTGTTTGTCGTAGATGGAGTTCCATTGCCTGTGACTGTGCCATCGGATGTGAATCTTGCCACGGCAAATACAGATGACTATAGCCAAATTCTAAATATATCTCCAAATGACATTGAATCGATTGAAGTACTGAAAGATGCTGCGGCTACAGCCATTTGGGGGTCAAAAGGTGCAAATGGTGTGCTATTAATAAAAACAAAAACCGGACACAAAGGAAAAATCCAATTTTCATTTTCAACCAAATATGAAATACGAAAAGAAGGGAATTCTATACCTGTATTAAACAGTAGCCAATACGTGTCTCTGTTGCAAGATGAATTATGGAATTCTATTAACGATTTAGGGTATAATACCAGTCCAGCAAACACCTATATTGACTTGCTCTCCAATAATCAACAAATCAATTTTGATCCTACATACAAATATTTTAATGAATTTAATGTGGATACGGATTGGCAAAAGGAAGTAACTAAAACAGCACATTCATCAGATAATAACTTTTCTTTGTCGGGGGGTGGAGAGAAAGCAGACTATCTTTTATCTCTAGGTTATTTGAACGAAACAGGTACAGCGATCGGCACGAAATATAATCGTTTTAACCTGATGTACAACATGGATTACAGATTCTCAAATAAATTGGATGTATCGGCACGATTTAATTTCACAAGTGGTAGTAGAGATGCATCTTATACCGATGGGCAACTTGATACATCTCCACGTGGGCAGGCTTTTATAAAAATGCCTAACATGAGCCCATACTATATAGACTCAAATGGTAAACGTACCAATCAATATTTTACACCTTACATTGAAAATGATTTGCAAGGAACATATGCTAGTACCGGTAACTATAATCCTGTAGCATTGGTTCATGAAGCTACCAATAATACGAAATCCACAAACGGCAGAATGATATTTGTATTGCATTACAAATTCTTAAAAAATTTCGATTATTACGGAACGGTGGGACTCAATATTACAGCAAACCGCATGAAAAAATACTTGCCGAACTCCGTTACGGGTGTAGAATGGACTAGTAAATATTTTAATCTAAGTACGGATGCAACTAGTGATGTCTTCTATCTAACTACAGAAAATAGATTTTTATACAATAAACAGTTTAATGCAAACAATAAGCTAATTATTGCCGGACGATTTACAACTGAAGACGAAATTAACTCAAGTTATACAAGTACTACTAGTGGAAACTCCAGTGGAAGCATAACTGATCCTACATCCGGAAATACTATTAATTCATTAAGCAATGGACGGTCTGAAACACGAAATATGTCTGGTAATATGCAATTTCACTATGACTTTTTCAATCGCTATATGTTTGATGCCGGCTATAATGTTGAAGCCAATTCAAGTATGGCTGCGAAGGGGCGCTGGGGCGGATTCCCTACAGTTGGTGTTGCATGGATATTCGGTGATGAGAAAGCCTTGTCAAAGCAAAAAATTATGAGCAATGGCAAAATTCGTTTAAGTTGGGGAGAGACAGGAAATGCACCTAGTGGAGCGTATCCATATATCGGCGTATTCAAACCACAAACTACCAACTACGGAGACATGAAGGCTGTTTATCCCTCATCCATTGAATTGGATAATTTGAAATGGGAAATTACATCAAAAACAAATATTGGTCTTGATATGGGATTCATGAAAGATAGATTGCTGTTAAGCCTGGATTTATATAAGAATCGCACACGTAACTTACTACAAAAAAATGTTTCAATTCCTAGTTCTACCGGTTATTCTTCAGTTGCATGGTATAATAGCGGGAAAATGGAAAATACCGGATGGGAATTAAGTGGCAGTTATGACGCTTTTCGGAACAAGAACTGGACTGTAAGTCTTAATTTCAATATTTCACAAAACAAGAACAAAGTGATAGATATTCCTTCCAATTTGTATAGTGGCGATGGAAGTGACACAAGTGATGGTAATACAAGTGCATCCTACACTTTTGGTAATGGTAATTATGCATGTAAGGTGGTTCCTGGTGATCCGTTAGGCTCTTTTTATGGGTACAAATGCTTGGGCGTTTATCAAAATGTACAAGAAACTTATGCTAAAGATAACGGTGGAAATTTAATTCACGACGTTGATGGAAGCCCTGTAGTAATGCAAAATGGTACTCAAAAAGTATATCCGGGTGATGCGAAATACAAGGATCAAAATGGAGATGGCGTGATAGATAAATATGACATCGTATACCTGGGAAATAGTAACCCGACAGTTACCGGAGGATTTGGATTTGTTGTCAGATACAAACAAGTTTCACTTATCGCCAACTTCTTTGGACGTGGAGGACAAAAGGTTATAAATAGTGCGCGAATGAATCTTGAAAATATGTATGGTGCAAATAACCAAAGTCGTGCTACACTGACAAGATGGCGTAGAGAAGGAGACAATACAATGATCCCCAGAGCATTATATGGACGAGGATACAATTATTTGGGATCAGATCGATTTGTAGAGGATGCTTCTTTCTTAAAATTGAAAACCTTGACTGTTAAATGGGCATTACCAATGAAGCTAATTAATAGATGGGGATTGAACCGTATGGATTTCTATTGTACTGCATATAATCTATATACATGGACCAAGTATAAAGGACAAGATCCTGAAATCAGTCTCTCTACAACAAGTGGTATATTTCAATTGGCCAAAGATGGCGCAACAACTCCGAAGCCACTTCAAATTGCGTTTGGTTTAAATCTGGGATTTTAAAAGGATAAGAATATGAATAAAATAGTGAAATATATATTGGTTACCATCCTTATGGGCACAGCTTTGAGCTCTTGCAGTCTTACGCTTTTGCCTGAGGATGAACAAACCAGCCAAAAATATTGGAATACAAAGGAAGAAGTCGAAGCCGTATTAGGCTCGGGTTATTACTATTTACGCTCATCAGTGGAACAGACATTTATGTGGGGGGAGGCCCGTGGCAATGGTATTAGTTTCCTTAGCAGCGGTGATACATATACTGCAGCCGGATTGAAATTACGCCAAATGGATATTCTGCCAAGCAATACGCTTACAGATTGGGGAGGCATGTACAAAGTTATTAATATGGCCAACTCTGTGATCAAATATGCTCCGTCTGTGGTAGAAAAGGATGCATCGTTCAATGAGAGTGTCATGAAATCATATTTAAGCGAAGCTTATTTTCAAAGAGCATTAGCTTATTTCTATCTCGTACGCACATTTAAAAAAGTGCCTTATGTGACAGAACCATATGTAACGGATAAAAATCCTTATAAAATACCTCAAAGTGATGGTGACTCTATCTTAAATGCTTGTCTGAATGATTTAAAAGGCTCATTGGAATCGGCTAAAGAATATTTCCCCGAGACTGATGTCTCTAATTCCATTAACAGTAAGGGACGTGCCACACGTTGGGCGATAACTTCTTTAATGGCCGACATAAACCTCTGGTTAGGTAATTACAACAATGCAATAAACGAATGTGATTCTGTTATTAATTCGGGACGTATCGGTTTGATTAGTGGGTCATCTTGGTTTACTAATTTCTTCCCGGGCAACAGTAATGAAAGTATCTTCGAGTTGCAATACAGCTATGATTTAGGACAGACAAATAGCTTCATGACATGGTTTTATAATGGAGCAAGCACTTACTATGAGCCAAGTTCTTATTCTATATCGTTATATTCTGATGAAGATATACGTGGAGAAAATGCGACATATTATAATGGCCTATTCTGGAAATATGCCGGACGTGACCAAGCTGGTACAACCCGTTTGAGCACAGAATATGATCAAAATTTCATTGTTTATCGTTTGGCTGAGATTTATCTGATTAAGGCCGAAGCTGAGATTATGGCCGATCAGCCCGATAATGCAGCAAATGATATCAATACGATACGTAACCGTGCAGGATTATCTTCTATATCAAGTAGTAGCTCCAAATCGACAATGTTGAATGTATTGCTGACTGAAAGGCAACGTGAATTCTGCGGAGAAGCAAAAAATTGGTTTGATTTGTTGCGTATCGCTCATAGAGACAACTTTACGACTTATAAATCGATGATTATCGAACAAATAGTATTGTGGTCGGGTAGTGCTAATAATGAGGCCTTGATTCGTTCTAAACTGAATAATGGCAATGCTTGGTATTTACCTATCAATGCTACTGAACTGGAACGTAATACATTACTTAAACAAAATGAAGCATATGAAAATTTGTAAAACGATAACGACAAAAATAGTTAGCTTGATCTTTGTGTTGTTGGCAATAGCAGCATGCAATGATCCATATTCGGGTCAAAGCTACACAACAATTAAAACTGAAGATTTACCCATTGCAAGCTATCTGAGTACAAAAGCAGAAAGCTTCTCATTATGGACAGCTTTACTCAAGTACACTGATCTATATAATACCCTGAATTTACAGGACAATTATACTTGTTTTGTCCCTAATGATTCAGCAATGAATGTTTATTTAAAAGCAAATGGATATAATACCGTTACTGATATAAACCTGAATACAGCAAAAAACTTAGTGAAATATCATATTATTAAAGGAAAGGTATATACACAAAGTGATTTTGATGACGGTATTATTCCTGATACGACAGCAACAGGAGATTTTTTGACAATGAGCATATCGGATGCGGCAGTCTTCTATGTAAATGAAGAAGCAGCAATTGTGAGCCATGCATCACCTTCCAACGGACAAGTACATGTGATAAACAAAGTACTAACTCCTATAACTCGAACAATCGCTCAAGAATTGGATAATAATACTTTTTCCATATTTGCTGCAGCAATAAAAGAAACAGGGTATTACGATCCTCTAAATACATTGCATAAATATTATACAGCTTTTGCTGTGCCTGACTCTGTATATAATACAGCCGGAATAAAATCTATAAGCGATTTGAAATCATGGCTTACAGTTCAAGATGCAGCAGATGGAGATTCTGCATTGTATAAATATATTGGTTATCACTTGATGTCAGAACAGGATTCATATAACGAATTGACAACATTCAGCGGCAGCAATACTTCTAAGAATTTGTCTACGATGGCAACTAATGAATTAATCACCGTAAGCGAAATAAGCAACATTCTCTATTTCAACTACAATTTAAATAATTCAAATAATGTTTCCATCTTACGCAAGAATCTATCATGCAAAAACGGCATGGTGCATGTTATCAACGGGATCATGCCTATTGAAGCGCCTAAGGCCACAACTACAACATGGGAATTCACAGCGTATTCGGAACTAGCAACATTATTCAGCAGCGTCTACAGATTGAAAACTTTGACAGCTTCTTCTCTCAATTATATCACATCCGGTCAAGTTAGTTGCTATGAATGGGAGAGTGTACCTAGTTATTATGCGGATAATGCTGTTGCTTATTATGTACCTATAAAAAGTAATAGCTTGATGCAAAAAGCTACGAATTACGATTATTTATATCTGGATTTGGGGCAATTCGGATGGATAAAAATGACGACAAGCACTATTGTAAAAGGTACATACACAATGACTATAAACCATTACAATCCACACTCTTCAAGCGGCATAGCACAACTGACATTTATAATAGATGGTATAGAACGTGGGACCGTACAAACAATGGGATCGTCTACAACAACCGATCAATATTTGACAAAAAGTCTAGGCACTATCACATTTACGGAAACAAAACCTCATGTGATAAAGATTATGGCTGCTGACAATAATCCTTCTTATTTAGATGGCATTACATTTACACCTGTTAATTGATTTTATTATGAAAAAGAACTTTATATTATTAGCTTTTTCTCTGCTGTTAATAGCTTGTTCAAATGATTGGGATTCCTATTATCATGGAACAAATAGTGGTGAAGAGTATTTAAATGAAACAGTTGAACAGTTTTTTAAATCTCATCCGGAATATTCTACATTCTATGGTGAATTGAAAAATTGTGGACTGGATACAGTGCTAACAAGAGACCAACAGCTTACGATATGGGCAGTTGATAATGATGGCATGGGCAAAGCATCATATACAAAAGGTGACACATTAAGAATGAAGTACCATATAAATCATCTAGCCTTTACGCAAAGTGATCTGAAAGACGGTCTACGCTTAAAATCGTTAAACGGTGTGTACCTTCAAATATCCAAAAAGAATGATTCTTTATTTGTGAACTCGTCTCAGATATTGGAATCTTTTAGGTTGAAGGATGGAGTGGTGCATCGTATATCATCATTGATGAAATCACGTATTAGTCTGTACGATTACATTCGTACATTGGATAATGATCATTCAATCATACGTGACTCTATAATGAAAGACTGCAAGCGTCTGTTTGACAAAGCAAACAGTACACCTATTGGAGTAGATAAAACAGGTAATACAGTATATGACTCTGCATTTTATGTATATCACCCATATTTCTCTACAATAGACTTTCACTCGGAATTCACCCAAGTGACCTTCTTATTGCCGAGCAACAAAGTGATTAATCAATGTTTTGCTGATCTCACAGAAAGCTTCAATGATATGGGAAAAGGCAATCTAGGGAAGAGTGATACAGTCACTGCAATGAGTTGGATCAAACAAGCTTTATTCTACAGTGGAACACTTGCATCTTCAAGTTTTACATCAGCTGATATCTCATCGGTGTTCAGTAAGCTATGGCGTCCAACAGCACAAAAAGTGGATTTGGATAATCCTGTTGAACTAAGCAACGGACGTTTGTATAATATCACCAAATTGCACGTTCCAAATAACGTGATGATTTCACGTATAAAGTCTTATATGTATTATTGGAATTTCTTACCGGATAATGAAAAATACACAACTTATCAATTTAAAGGGACTCTTGATGATACAAATTTGCCAGGTAGCGTAAGTGTATACACTGACTCACAGACTCCAAAACCGTCTGTCATGCCGTATTATTATACATTGAATGTCTCTGGTAATCCAAACAGTAGTAATGAATTTTCTTGTGAATTTCCCCCGCTACAACTAGATACTTTAGCAAATGGAAGTATCGTAGCTTCAACGATGAAAGTGCCCGTAGGAGAGTATAATTTATATATGGGATTTCACAGTACCGGACATCCATTTATTGATGTCTATTTCAATAACATTAAAGTAAATAATTCACCATTACAGATCTCCTTGTCAAATCCATGGAACTTTGATCGTGTAAATGAAACTGAATCTGACAGAATAAAAGGAGGAACAAAGAAATGGGACGGACTTGGAGGTTCCGTTGGTGTTGTCAATGTAACTAGTGATGATGGAAGCGGATTAGCTACGTTTAAGATTAAAATCAAATTTAATAAACTTGATTCAAAAAGTGCTCCTAAAACATTGCGTATGTACCACTGGGCTTTGAAACCGACATCTAATAATTATTAAAAAAGTTGAGTATGAAAAGAAAAAATATACTGAGTATCTTGTTGGCATTAGGAATAAGCTTATCTGCTTTTAGCCAGGCTACAGGGTATAAATTAAACGGAATTGTTGTGGAACCTTTACATAACCGACCGATACCGGGAGCTGTGATCAGTATCACTGGTCTCAAGCAATCGGTTACAACAACTGAAGACGGAACTTTTTCCGTAATTTTGCCTGAAAATAAAGGAGAAGTGAGTGTATGGTCTCCAGGATACGAGACCAATATACAGCCTATCATGAAACGTTCATCTATGCGGTTTGTAATGACACGTGACGATAAACTAAAGCAAACGGCTGTAAACGCTCTCAGCAAAAAGGCCATTCTGCCTCATTACAATAGTGTGACTCAAGCATTAAAAAACATTCCAGGAGCCCAAGTCATAGACATGAGCGGAATGCCGGGAGAGGGTAGTTTTGTAAGTTTTAGAGGTTTGAATACAATCACAAGTGAAAGTTCTCCTCTATATGTAGTGAATGGTGTGCCATATATGCCGGATAATGAACAAAGTGGAATCATCGGAGGATACACAAAAGATATTTTGGGGTTATTTGATGCTCATGATATCGAGAGTATAGTTATGCTGAAGGGTACTGATGCGGCAAAATACGGATCATTAGGCTCCAATGGCGTTATTTTAATTGAGACAGATAAAGCCGTTGATTTAGATACAAAAGTCGAATATTCCGGTCAATATGGTATTGACTGGAATCAAAGCAAGTTACCTGTATTAGGGGTTGATGGATATAAAGATTATATAAGTTCTGTGGCTCTTACAAAATATACCGATATGGCAAATGTATTAAGTGTATTTCCATATTTGGTAGATGATCCTGATTATTACTACAAATATCTTTACAATAACAATACGAACTGGCAAAATACCATATATAAACCAGCTTTTAATACGAATAACGTATTGAAAATAAAAGGAGGGGATGCCATTGCCAAATATGATTTTTCACTTGGTTATTCTCGTCGTGGAGGACAGGTTGAGGGAACTCATAGTGATAAATATTATGCTCGATTGAATTGCGATGTAAACTTTAGCCGTAAAGTATCACTTTTTGCGACATTGTCGATGTCTTATACAAAGAATCAATTACAGGAACAAGGGCTAATTTCACAAACAAATCCATTGTTGGCTGCATTGAAAAAGGGACCATTGTTCTCTCCTCATAAAAAGGATGCCAACAATAATTTGTTGCCGGATTATGCTACCATTCGTGATGATGATGGCAATTTAATTGTAAACAACTCTGTAAGTAATCCTCTAGCTATTGTAAATGATTTAAATATGGAAGATCGTATTTATGACATATTGCTTACTACTGGTTTAAAATACAAGGTTACACAAGACTTTTCATTAGACGCTACTGGAGGACTTTATTATAACTACGCTGATGAAAAAGGATTCATACCAGGAGTTTCTAATAAAACGATAATGCCTAGTGATGATCAGGTTGCTGATAATACTGTACGTGCAGCTGAAAAAGAAACAATGAACTTCTACTTCAAAATAAATGGAGATTACCAAAAAATATTCAATAAAGTGCATGCATTAAATGCTTCATTAGGAGCACAAATGACAATCAATTCTACTGAATATGATGCGGGACAAGGCATAAATACCTCCAGCGATTTCTATAAAACATTGTATTACACATCCGCATCGGGTGGGCGTAAAGTTTGGGGATATAATAATAAATTGAATTGGCTCAGCTTTTATGCTACAGGGCAATATACTTGGAATCATTTATTAGGAACAGGTATAACTCTTTCTGCTGACGGAGCTTCATCAGTTGGAGATGATGCAAATCGATTTACAGTTTATCCTGCAATAAACGCGACATGGTATGCATCTAATTCCCCATGGCTGAGAGATCTTACTTGGCTGAACAAACTGAATATCAAAGCAGACTACACCATCACCGGAAATAGTAGATATGCTTCAACTTTGAGCAAATATTATTATGTAAATAATATCTACCGTAGCATTTCAGGTGTTGCACGTGCAGGCATTCCAAATACGAAAATGAAACCTGAAAGAAACAAAACTCTTGATTTGGGACTAGATATGACCTTATTGAATAATCGCATAGATTTGACATTCGATTACTACAATACACGCAACGAAAATTTAATAATGCCTCAAGCCATTTCATCAGCTTATGGAACAGATTGTATGTATGATAATTTAGCGAAAACAAAGAATACAGGTATTGAACTAGGCTTACAAGTTGCTCTTATTCAAAGCAAAAATATAAATTGGTATGTTGGTGGTACGCTGGCCAAAAACAAAAATAGGGTTGTAAGTTTAGGCGGACAAGAGAATATGGTAATCAATAACAGTGATGGATCTGCTGTTGTAACGGAAGTCGGTCATCCTGCTTATAGTTTTTACGGCTATCAAACAAAAGGCATATTGGCTTCTGATGCAGAAGCAACTGCGGCAGGACTCACAAGCTATAACGGTTCATCGTTTAAGGCTGGAGACGTACATTTTGTAGATCAAAACAATGATGGTGTCATTGATGATAAAGATCGTGTAGCTTTAGGTGATGCTGATCCAGTTTATTTTGGAATGTTTTTCACAAATATACAGTATAAGGGTTTTAAGCTGCAAGCTATATTCAACTATAGTAAAGGAAATAAAATGTATAATGCTCTGAGAAGAAATATGGAAAGCATGAGCGATTTCACAAATCAATTATCATCAGTTACTCGTAGATGGTTCTATCAGGGACAACAAACAGATATGCCTAAAGCTGAATACGGTGATCCGATGGGAAATAATAGATTCTCTAACAGATACATTGAAGATGCCTCTTTTATCAAACTAAAGGATGTAATACTTAGTTATACATTTAAATTTATGGGAAGTACTACAGTATATGTCAGTGGACAAAATTTGTGGACAAGTACAAAATATTTGGGACTTGACCCTGAAAATGCATACTCTTATGATGCATCATTACGCGGATTTGATTATGGGAAGATAGCATTACCGATATCTTTCAGATTCGGATTTAATATTCAATTCTAAAGAAGCAAAGAGATGAAAAAAATTAAATATATATTGAGTGCTCTATTCTTAGGAGCAATGATGACCGGTTGTTCTGATTTTTTTAATCCTGACAATGATAGTATTTTATTGGAAAAAGATTATCCTAGTGACAAAACTGAATTATTAGCAGGATTCTGGGGCATTGCACAAAAAGTACAATCCGTTGCTGATCAAAGTATATACTTAGAAGGTTTAAGAGGTGATTTGCTTGAACCTACAGACAATGCACCGCAAGGGATTTGGGATATCTATAATTACAAAGATGTGAGTGATGGATCTCTCAAAAATAATTCGTTAGCTGATCCTAAAGGATATTACAGTATCATTCTTAACTGCAATGATTACTTGGTACATCTCAAAAAGTTTTATGCGGCTAACCCCAATGTCATTACGGAGGCTAAATACAAAGGATTGATTGGAGGTACATTACGTTACAAAGCATGGGCATATTTAATGCTTGCAAAAGTGTATGGTCAAGCTGTTTATTTTGATGATGTGCTTGCTTCCTATCAAGATATTAGCAAATATCCAGTTTATACATTTGATCAAATCATCAATAAGTGCATTGATTTAATTGAAACCGGAACAGACGGCATTGATGGCAAAGGTACAATATCATGGCAAATTGATGAAGACCTATATCCGGGAAACGCAGCAACAGGTGTGTCAACTAATGCTGCAGAAATGACATGGAATCGTATTTGTCCTACCTACCAATGCTTATTGGCGGAACTGTATCTTTGGAAAGCATCAGAAAGTACAGAAAGTGCTGATACCAAACAAACCGATTATTTAAATGCATGGACGAACTGTGTATCAATGATTACCCTAGGTGGAACTGAAGATTGCTACCAAATGAACTTAAGTGAATATAATAACGAATGGAGCGGTTTTTTCGGAACACAAAACATGACCCGCATGGAGCATATCTGCGTAGCATTTTATGACTACCAAAACAATCAAACCAACCATGTTGAAGAATATTTAAGTAATATCAGTCCCAATAAATATTATATGCGCCCTACGACTGTAGGAATGAATGCATTCCATAATCAACTTCAAACAGATGGCACTTATTCTGAAGATAAATATCGTGGTTTAGGAAAAACATATAAGCAAAATAATGGAGACTGGGTACTTTATAAATATATGAGCGGTTATACAAGTTCTACAACATCCTATAGAAATGATGCACTGGTGCCGATATATAGAGCAGCAGATATTCATACATTTCTTGCCGAGTCTTTAATCGGTATGGGACGGTTTGAAGAAGCATTGACTTTTCTTAATGGAGGAATAAAGTCCTATTATGATAGTAATGCCGGTGCATGGACAGACGTTTTTGCAAATAAAGGTTATCCGACGTCACTTTATGTCACCTCTAAAAGTGGAAATGGATCCAGCCAAGGTATAAGAGGGCGGGTCACATTAGGAGCATTGGGCACTTCCGTTTTATCAACCCCAAGTGTCATCGTTGATAATGACAAGCAATATTTGGATAGCATCTTGGTTCAAGAAACTCGTTTGGAATCAGCTGGAGAAAGTCGTTCCTATTATTCCATGCAACGTATGTTTCGTAAGTGGGGAGATACCGCACGTAAGAATTGGGCTGATATTGTAGCTTCAAAATATTCCAACGGATATGCTTCAACCATTAAAAGCAGACTTGAAAATAGTAATGACGGATGGTTTATTAAATACGGATTGAAATAAAATATAAAATTACTCGTTAATAATAGAAAGGGATGCTACCACTTGGAGATATCCCTTTCATTATTATATTAATTGAAACATGAAAAAATACATCATTTCATTGATAATAATATTGTTTGCGCTAGCATCATCTTTGTCAGCACAAACAACACCATGGCACAATGTTCGACGCATATTGAGGTATACTCCTGAAGATGGGGATTTTGTAATTGTAAATGGAAAGATCAAGCAAAACCGTGCGCTATATGGGGGAAGTACAGCTTTTAGAGTAGAGACAGGTGATATTCTCGAATTTGCATTAGCTTTTCCGGAGATGGGTGGAAACCTACATTTTGGAATTATAAAAGGTGAAAATGTAATACAATTAAATGATGCTAAGCGTATTGAAGCTCATTATGGTGGGGGACGCAAATTCTATATCATAAATGATCCTATATTAGGGAAAGGAAAACTAATTATCGAAGTTGTTGCACAAAACAATACAGAAGGGATGATTGTAAAAATAAAGCCGGAAAATATTCCTTCCAACGTTATGCTTACATGGATCTTTGGAGGGGCATCTAATACAAAATTTCATCGTCAAGGGGATCTAGGTGTTGATCCTCCAGACTGTTATGATCTGAAACCTGAATATTGCAAAGAGAATAAGTATTACATTGAAAGAAATCACTTTGTGTTGAATACTGGAGGCAAGAAGAGCAAATTCATCGAAGGTATTGTACCTGAAGAGATTTTCCATAATACGAATTTTAATTGGATTGAAGGAAGAACAAAATTAAAGGACATATGCTACTTCATGATAAGAGGTAAAGAGGATGCATCTAGTGCTTCAAGTATAAATTTTCCTTCAGAAAATAAAAACGAAATAGAGCACCTTTTTGATATTGCATTATCAGAAGCTATTAGCAAAGCCAATACTTTGCAATTCCATACTCCTGATCCATACTTCAACACATTAGGAAGTGATATCAGTATGGCTGCGGATGGAATTTGGCAACCGAATGTTTGGTTGCATGGAGCCATAGGTTGGAGAATGCCACTATGCGGATGGAGAGCGGCTTATACAGGAGATGTTTTGGGTATGCATGAAAAGACACGACTTCATTTTAATAATTATGCCGAAGCTCAGATAACAGATATTCCTCAAACAATATCACAACCAAGTCAAGACTCTATTTTGAACCTATGTCGTGGTAAAGAGGAATGGGGCACTTCGATGTATAGCAACGGTTATATAAGTAGAAATCCTGGAAAAGGAGCCCCCAAAATGCATCACTATGACATGAATCTGGTCTATATTGATGAACTCTTACGCCATCTTAACTGGACTGGTGATATTGCTTATGCACGTAAAATGTGGCCGGTAATTGAGCGTTCATTAGCTTGGGAAAAACGAAACTTTGATCCTGACAATGATGGATTATACGATGCATATTGCTGTATATGGGCAAGCGATGCATTGGAATATAGTGGAGGAGCCGTCACTCATTCTTCTGCATATAATTATTATGCAAATAAATGCGCAGCAAAGATTGCTAAATTGATAGGCAAAGATCCATCCCTTTATCAACTGGAAGCCGAAAAGATACATAAAGCTATAAATAACCGTTTGTGGTTACCGAATGAAGGACATTGGGCTGAGTATCAGGATATAATGGGAAACAAGCTTATTCATCCTTCTGCAGGTGTGTGGACTATCTATCATGCCATTGACAGCGAAGTGGGTGATGACTTCAAAAATTATGAAGCTACAAGATATGTTGATACACAAATACCACACATTCCTGTACTTGCGGATAATCTGAAAGACAAGAGTTATGCGACAATTTCTACCACCAATTGGATGCCTTATATTTGGAGTACCAATAATGTAGCACCGGCAGAAGTAGCTCATACTGCATTGGCTTACTGGGAGACAGGACGTAATGAAGCAGCAACTAAATTATTAAAAAGTTCTATTTTAGATAATATGTATATGGGATCATCCCCGGGAAATTTAGGGCAAATTAGTTTTTATGATGCTGCTTTGGGCGAAAGCTATCGTGATTTTGGAGATGTGGTCGGTATCACATCCAGGGCAATTGTAGAAGGTTTATTTGGGATTCGTCCCAATTTGCTTGATAAGGAAGTCATTATTAAACCGGGATTTCCATTTGATTGGAACAATGCTCAAATCCGTACATCTGATGTATCTTATAATTTTAAACGTGATAATAACATTGAAACATGGAATGTACGCTTCAACACGTTAGTAAAGGGGGCTTGGATCAAATTGCAAATACCAGTATACAAAGATAGTATAGCCACAATAACTTTGAATGGAAATAAATGCACGTGGAAAAGCATAAAACATTGCGTAGGACGCCCATTTATTGAAATAATGCTTCCTTGTAACATTGATAATTCTTTGGTCATAAATTTTATCGGAAGTTCAATAAATCTCAAAGAAACTTGTGAAGGAAATGGAGAAAAGACTATTTTTGCAGAAGAGAAGCAAGGAGAATTTACTTGGTGGCAACCGCGTTTCGTAAATAAGAATTGTATGAAAGAAGCTACAACAGATACGATAAGAACAAAAATGTATCAAACCGTGAATCTTTCATCGGTTTTTAATGATAGCGTTAGCAATATATTCCGCCATAAATATCTATCGCCTCGACCAAGTGTCACGTCTTTAGAAATTCCGGTACAAGGTATAGGAGATTGGTGTCATCCGCAAGCGACAGCATCAATAGATGATAGGGGTATTAGAACAATGAGCAAAAATGGGCAAATAACAACACCTGACGGCATACCGTTTTTAACACCTGCCACAGGATGTAACATTGCATTTACATCATTATGGAATAATTACCCTGACAGTGTTCAAATACCTGCATCAGGGAAGTATAGACGAGCATGGTTGCTGATGGCCGGCACCACCAATCAAATGCAAAGTAGATTGGAAAACGGACAAGTGATAGCTCAATATACTGACGGAACAGAACAGATTTACAGCTTAAGAAACCCTGAAAATTGGGCTCCGATTGAGCAGGATTACTATGAAGACGGATATGCCTTTCATAGTACACAAAAGTTCTATTCACGTCTACTTTTACATAGTGGAAAGTTTACCGATAATGTAGGTAAGACATTAAACTTGAAAGATAATGCTCAAGATAGAATGATACCCGGTGGAGCCGGTATATTATTGAATATGCCTTTGAACAAAGAGAAGTCATTGAAAAGCATTATTGTGAAAGCAGAGGCCTACGAAGTAATTATTGGGCTGATGGCAATAACGTATGAGAAATAAAAATAAATGAATAATATATGAAACGACATTATTGTATGATGTTCTTTGCGCTGATGAGCAGCGCTATAATGCAGGCTCAAATAAAATTACCTGCTATCTTTTCGGATAACATGGTGATGCAGCAAAACTCTAAAGTGAATATATGGGGTAAGGCTCAGCCTAACGAGAAAATTACAATCATCCCTTCATGGGGAAAAAAGATAAAGGCACAGGCTGCCACAGATGGAGTATGGAGAGCCGTCATTCAAACAGGAACTGCAGCTACCAATCAGAAAATTACTCTTAAAGGTAAAAACAAGATAATCATTCACAACATATTAGTGGGTGAAGTTTGGTTGTGTTCCGGTCAGAGCAATATGGAATTTCCTATTCACAAAACAACTGGATGGCGTACGGGAATCTTGAATGAAAAAGAAGAAATGCAAGATGCTGATTATCCTCAAATAAGATTATTCCATGTGACTCATCAACTTGCTCCAAATGCACCGGTAGATAGCTGCCAAGGCAATTGGGTGGTTTGCAATGCGAAAAACCTGGAAGACTTTTCTGCTGTTGGATTCGTGTTTGGTCGTCGTTTATTCAAAGAGCTAAATCAGCCTATCGGATTAATCCAAAGTACTTGGGGAGGAACCCCAGCTGAAGCATGGACCAGCATGACTGTAATGAAAAATAATCCTCTCTATGCAAATGTCATTCAAGACTTTGCTCCTAAAAACATTAAAAGAGAAAAGGATTGGTGCAAAATCCCGTCTACATTATGGAACGGAATGATAAACCCCATATTACCCTATACAATAAAAGGAGTCATATGGTATCAAGGCGAGAGCAATGCCGATAGATATGAATCCTATCAACAGGTATTTACAAATATGATTGATGATTGGAGACTTCAATGGAAACAACCCCAATTACCTTTTTATTTTGTTCAGATTGCTCCACAAAGTCATCAACCTGCCGGTATTCGTGAAGCTCAACTAGAAACATGGTTGACTGTACCTAATACGGGTATGGCGGTGATTACTGACGCAGGAGATTCTACCGATATTCATCCCCGAAATAAAGAGATTACGGGAAACCGCTTAGCGAGTTGGGCTTTGAACCAACAATACGGAAAAAACATAGCATGTGCTTCGCCCTATTATTCATCAATGAAGATACAAGGTGACAGCATTATTATCAGCTTCAAGAATGCAGACAACGGACTGACTTGTAAAGGAGATACGCTATCAGGATTCTTAATTTCCGGAAATGATAAACGCTTTTATGCTGCTTCGGCTAGTATAAAAGGATCACAAGTGATTGTATATTCAGGAAGAGTAAAAAATCCAACTGCAGCAAGATATGCATACCTAAATTGGTTCCATGCCAACCTCTATAATAAAGAAGGATTGCCATGTTCCCCTTTCCGCACAGATAAATTTGTAGAGAAGAGCTATGCCGCAAAATTTGCCGACAGTGAAATAAACCGTTTCCCGAAAGCATGGATGCTTGACTATGGTAAAGCTCCTTATTGGGGCTATTCTCAGGGAGTAAGTTGTTTGGCAATGCTTAGATTAGCACAAGCAACAGGCGATAAATCCTACTTTGATTATGTCGAGCAATGGGCGGATGGCCTGATTGATAATAACGGAGACATTGAAAAATATAAGAAAGATAGCTATAATCTGGATTTTATCAATTCAGGAAAAGTATTATTCGACTTGTATAAAGAGACTCATAAAGAAAAATATCACAAGGCTATGCTGGTTTTAATTGATCAGTTGAATACTCAGCCACGCACTGTTGATGGCGGGTTTTGGCATAAAAAAGTATATACAAATCAGATGTGGCTTGACGGCATTTATATGGCTTCACCATTTATGGCTCAGTATGGTTATGAAGCTCGTTCCCCCAGATGGACGGCAGAAGCTATCAAACAGATTTCTCTTTGCCACAAGCATACTTATGATACTAAAACAGGATTGTATTATCACGCTTGTGACGTAAGCAAAAAAGCTGACTGGGCAGAAATGACAACCGGACATTCTCCTAACTTCTGGGGACGTTCCATCGGATGGTACTATATGGCAATGGTGGATGCTTTAGATTATATTCCTGTAGGCATGCAAGGTCGTGATTCAATCGTCACTTGGGTGAAAGACTTAACAGCAACATTGATCAAATACCAGGATAAGAATGGATTATGGAGCCAAATCATTGACCAGCCCGGATATAAAGATAATTACGAGGAAGCCTCTGTTAGTTCACAATGCATGTATGCTATGGCTAAAGCTGTAAATAGAGGATATGTTGATCTGAAATATCGTGCCAATGCTGAAAAAGCTTGGAAGGGTATCACTACAAAATTGATCCGCGTCAATCTTGACGGCACGTTATCACTCACAAAATGTTGTGCTGTTGCAGGATTAGGAGGTAAACCTTTTCGTGATGGTAGTTTTGAGTATTATGTACATGAGAGAATACGCGATAATGATGCCAAAGCAACCGGACCATTCATCATGGGATGCCTTGAATTAAATAAATAACTACATGAAAATTAAAGATCTAATACTTATAGCTTGTCTGTTACTGCCAACAATGGCGGTAGCAGGCATTCCCGATTTTCCATGGATGAAATCGGTAGGTGCAAGATGCACGCCACAGAACACACAAATATTTATAGTAAATAATTATGGGGCTAAAGGTGATGGAGAGATGCTCTGTACCTCATCTATACAGCATGCTATTGATGCTTGCTCTCAATCGGGTGGAGGAACAGTCACATTTGCCCCCGGAATCTATCAAACTGGCTCTATTTATCTAAAAAACAACGTAACTCTTTGTATCCCGAAAGGCACTATGTTGATCGGTAGCGAAAAGTTATCCGATTACCCACTAATAGAAACACGTGCTGCCGGTATAGAGATGAAATGGCCGTCAGCAATCATCAATGTCATCGGACAAAAGAATGTAATGCTTACCGGCGACGGAGTGATACATGCCAGAGGTAAAGTTTTTTGGAATAAATATCGTGAGATGCGTAAAGAATACGATCCAAAGAAACTTCGTTGGGTCGTAGATTATGATTGCGCTCGTCCTCAGTCTGTATTAATCCAAAATAGTGAAGATGTAACCGTAAAGGGACTAGTCTTTTACCAATCCGGATTTTGGACCATTCATATCCTGTATTCTCAATATGTATCTGTTGACGGCGTTACTATTGACAATAACATTGGAGGAACTGGACCCAGCACAGACGGAATCGACATTGATTCAAGCAGTAAAGTACTTGTAGAAAATTCCTATGTAAACTGCAATGATGATAATTTTTGCCTCAAATCAGGGCGTGATGCAGATGGATTGAGAGTAAACATTCCATGTGAATACGTAGTGATTCGCAATTGCAAAGCCGGACATGGAGACGGATTATTCACTTGCGGGAGTGAAACAAGTGGTGGAATTCGCCACGTGGTTGCATACAATCTCGAAGGAGACAGTACCAAATATGGATTACGTTTCAAAAGTACAATCACCCGAGGCGGTACCATTGAAGACATTACAATATCCCATGTGGTAATGAAAAATATGAAAATACCTATTGTTGTAGATCTTAACTGGCTCCCCACATATAATCAGAACAAATTACCTGACGGTTATACAATGAGCAATATTCCGGCACACTGGAAAAAACTTTTACAACAAGTTGCACCGGAACAGGGTATGCCCAAGTTTAAAAATATTACATTCAGCGATATTACAGCTACAGGTTGTTTGCAATGCATCAAAGTGGAAGGTATCAAAGCAAGTACTATTGACGGCTTTAAGCTGGATAATGTACATCTTGAAGGCAAAGACAGCGGTAGTATCAAATATGCAAATGATTGGGACGTAACCAACTGTAGTATAAAAGCTCAGAATGCTTCCAAAGTCAAAATAACAAATACTAAGAATATTAATTGGCAAGAATAATATGTTAGAGTTTAAAAGTGCAACAACGAATGACATTGAACAAATTCAACAACTAGCCTCACAAGTATGGGAATATACATACGGTAAAATTCTGGAGCCGGATCAATTGAAATATATGTTTGATAAAATGTATTCCATTACTAGTTTACAAAAGCAATTGGAAATTGATCATCATCACTATTTTATCATATCTGAGAATGAAACTCCGTATGGCTATTTGTCTATGGAAAAAGTGAATGAACACTTCTTCATCTTTCAGAAAGTCTATGTCATTCCTTCGGCACATGGAAAAGGAGTAGGGCGTTTTATGATAGAACAGGGATGCAAGTATTTAAAAGAGAATTATTCATGCCCCGTCACAATAGAACTCTTCGTGAATCGTCACAATCCTGCATCTGAATTCTATCAGCATATGGGCTTCTATAGATATGGGAGTAGGGATGAGCCTATCGGAAACGACTATTACATGAATGATTACATCATGAGAATGGAACTACAATAAAAAGAGAAGAGGAAATGCTATCACAGCATTCCCTCTCTTTTCTGTAAGGTATTTAGTAAGGAATATTAAAATTTAAAATAATTCTTTGCATTGTTGTAGCAAATATCCTCTACCATTTGTCCCATGAAAGGAATCTCTGATTCAGGTAATTCACCATTCTCAACATCACGGCCGATCAAATTACAAAGAATACGACGGAAATACTCATGACGAGGATATGATAAGAAACTACGTGAGTCTGTTAACATTCCAACAAAACGAGACATCAGACCAAGTAATGATAAAGCATTTAATTGCTTTTCGATACCATCTTTTTGATCAAGGAACCACCATCCTGATCCCCATTGAATCTTGCCCGGCTCAGAACCATCTTGGAAGTTACCCAACATAGTTGCCAATACCTCATTGGCACATGGATTCAAGTTATACAGAATAGTACGAGTCAATTTGTCTTCAGCATTCAATGTATCAAGGAATTTAGACATTGACTTAGCAGTGTTGAATTCACCGATAGAATCAAAACCTGTATCAGCACCTAGCTGCTTGAACATTTTTGTATTGTTGTTACGGATAGCGCCATAATGATATTGTTGTGTCCAATTAGAAGCATGATCCATTTCTGCATGAATGCGAAGCATAGCAGATTTGAATTTCAAAATCTCTTCTTTTGTCAATTCTTTACAACCATATACTTTGTCGAATATCACCTTGATTTCAGCATCCGTATAGTCTTCAGCATAGAACTCTTCAATTCCATGGTCAGACAAACGGCTTCCCATTTCATGGAAGAAATCATGACGTTGTTGAATAGCATCAATGAATTCATTAAAATTTGAAATCTTAACACCGCTGGCTTGACTTAACTTCTCAACATAAGCTTTGAATTCAGCAGGAACTTCCACTGCCATTGTCTTGTCTGGACGCCATGCCGGCAACATCTTAACTTCAAATCCGCTTTCTTTTGTCTGTTTATGAAAACGCAAGTCATCAATTGGATCATCAGTTGTGCAAACTGTCTCTACATTATAATGACGCATCAAACCACGAGCCGTAAACTCAGGTTGTTTCAGTTTTTCATTACATTCATCATAAATTTCACGTGCAGTCGTCGGATTCAGAACTTTATCAATACCAAAGGCTGTCTTTAATTCCAAATGTGTCCAGTGGTACAACGGATTGCGCATGGTATAAGGAACAGTTTCAGCCCATTTCTCAAATTTTTCCCAATCGGTTGTGTCTTTCCCTGTACAATATTTTTCATTCACTCCGTTTGAACGCATTGCACGCCATTTATAGTGGTCTCCGCCAAGCCATATTTCAGTGATTGACTTAAACTTATAGTCATCTGCAACCATTTGAGGATTCAAATGACAATGGAAATCAATAATAGGCATTTTAGCCGCATGTTCGTGATACAACTTCTTTGCAGTTTCATTCTGCAACTCGAAGTCTTTGTCCATAAACTTTTTCATTTCAAATATAATTTTTGGTGCTCTGAAAAGCGTGTTACAGACCTTATAATAAGCCAAGCACGCTGTTCTTTGCTTTTAGATAAATTAACCGTTAACGTGCACGAATGTAGAAAAATCATTTGAAATAACAAAATATTTCGTACCTTTGTCTTCATTATTTATGATATTTAAACTAATGAATAAAATCATGAAAGCATTAAACAAAGAGACCGCGGAAAAGAGAGTTTTTCCCGAAAGAATCATTCAGTTTGGCGAAGGTAATTTCCTCCGTGCATTTATCGACTGGATCATTTGGAACATGGACAATAAGGCTAACTTCAACAGTAGTGTAGTTGTTGTTCAACCAATTGATAAAGGTATGATCGATATGCTTAACAAGCAGGATGATCTATATCACGTAAACCTTCGTGGTAAAATTGCCGGCAAAGAAATTGATACATACGATAAGATCGATGTTATCAGCCGTGCATTGAATCCTTACAAACAAAATGACGACTTTATGAAATTGGCTGATCAGCCTGAAATTCGTTTCGTCATTTCTAATACCACAGAAGCAGGTATCGCATATGATCCTTCTTGCAAACTGACAGATGCACCGGCATCTTCTTATCCAGGTAAATTGACTCAACTTTTGTTCCGTCGTTTCAAGACATTCAATGGCGACAAATCAAAAGGTATCTTCATCTTCCCTTGTGAGTTGATATTCTTAAATGGTCACAAATTGAAAGAAGTAATCTATCAATATATCGATCTTTGGAATCTTGGTGAAGAATTCAAAACATGGTTCACAGAATCTTGTGGTGTTTACGCAACTTTGGTTGACCGTATTGTTCCGGGATTCCCTCGTGATAGAATAAAAGAGATCCAAGAACACTTAGGTTATGAAGATAACATGGTGGTACAAGGTGAAGCTTTCCATTTATGGGTTATAGAGGCTCCTAAATCTGTAGCAGCTGAATTCCCTGCAGATAAAGCGGGTTTACATGTACTGTTCGTTGACTCAGAGAAACCTTATCATGAAAGAAAAGTTACTTTATTGAATGGCCCTCATACGGTGCTTTCACCTGTAGCTTACTTAAGTGGAGTGAATATCGTACGTGATGCATGTCAACATCCTGTTATCGGCAAATACATTCACAAAGTAATGTTTGATGAATTAATGGAAACATTGAATTTACCGAAAGAAGAGTTGAAACAATTTGGTGCTGATGTACTAGAACGCTTCGAAAATCCGTTCGTTGATCACCAAGTTACCAGCATCATGCTTAACTCATTTCCTAAATTCGAGACACGTGATCTTCCAGGATTGAAAGAGTACTTGAAACGTAACGGTAAATTACCTGCAGGATTAGTTCTTGGATTAGCTGCCATCATCACATACTACAAAGGTGGTGTTCGTGCTGACGGTACTGAAATCAAACCAAACGATTCTCAAGAAATCATGGATCTCTTGACGAAGCTTTGGGCTACTAACGATACACAAAAAGTAACAGAAGGTGTACTTAGTGCAACACAAATCTGGGGCGAGGATTTGAATAAGATCCCTGGACTTACAGCTACTGTAAAGGCTAACTTGGATTCAATCCAAACCAAAGGTATGCTTGAAACTGTAAAAGGTATTTTATAATACATACTTACGCTATTTGAAGAGCCGTACATTTGCTTGTACGGCTCTTTTTTTATTTTGACTCATACTTATTTGTTATTGGAGTGTCTATATTACTTCTTTGAGATAATTTTACGAAAAATAGAATAAAAGACCAACAAAATATATATATTTGCTAATACGTTAACTTAAATACAGTATCTAATAATATGGAGAAAGACATAAGCATAGATTGTGTTATATTGTTAGGATTAAATAAGGGAGATAAAGTAGCTTTTTCCAAAGTCTTTAAAAATTATCACCGTCTATTGTATGCATTAGCTTTTCGATATTTAAAATCGGAAGATGCAGCAATGGATGCCGTACAAAATGTTTTTATGGTGCTTTGGGAAAAACGTGAATCTCTCAATTTTGATACTAATCTTCGTAGTTTACTTTTCACTATTTTAAAAAATTATGTTCTAAATGAGATACGTCATAATAAGATAGTATATGAAAAACAATATGAAATATCTCAGTTAGAAAGTAACAAAGAGATTGATATCAGTGATGCTATTGAAAATAAGGAAATGAAAACTCTCCTCTATACTTCTATACAGAAATTACCTTTTCAAGAAAGAAAAGTATGCCTTTTGAAAATTGTGAATGGAATGACTAATCAGGAAATTGCAGAAAGACTTAATATCACCATTCCTACAGTTAAATCTCACTATACGCAGGCTATTAAGAAGCTTCGAAATGAAATAGGTGGTTTTACTCTTGTTTCTATTATATGCATGTTAAATAATTTAATTAAATAACGGACTCATACCTTTATAATATTCAAGTGTTTATCGTAGAAGGCAAGGTAAGAAGATGAAATAAATAGTTGTAAGATGAAAATAGAAAAAAATACAATAGATAAGGTTCTAAATAATAAAGGTACGATAGAGCAATCAAAGCAGGTTGTTGATTGGTTCAGTACTGAAGAAGGCAGTGAATATTTGTCTGAACGAATTTTATTGGAATCAGAGTCTATTTCTGAACCAGAGCTTGAACAATGGACAAACAACAACATTCCGACAGGCAAAATGGAGAAAAGATTTACGAGTTGGATAAATAAAACCTCTCATAAAATTAAATGGCAATTAGCTGCAGCAGTAATTCTTCCCTTTGTTATATTATTTGGAGCATCTTTATATTTAGCAAATAGAGAGGGAATATTTTCTCGGACAGAATATGCTGAATTTATTGTTCCCAAAGGACAGCAAATGCAAGTTGCACTCCAAGATGGCACAATAATACAATTGAATTCAGACACAAGACTTAGATATCCAAAACATTTCGGACTTTTTAATCGAACAGTAGAATTGCTTGGTGAAGGTTATTTCAAAGTGGCGAAAGATAAAAGTCGACCTTTTTATGTTGACTTGAATGGAATAAAAGTAAAGGTAACAGGAACACATTTTGATGTCAGAGCTTACCGTGCTGAGAATAAAGTTTCTGTACGACTTGATGAAGGGGAAGTGTTCCTTGAAGCACTCAATAGGAAATATCATTTATCACCAGGTGAGATAGCACAGTTCAATAGGCTTTCCGGTCTTTGTGAAATTTCTCGTACCAAAGTAAAAAATGGATTTGCAATCCAAAGGCCCAATGGACTTAATTTTAATCTGACAAGATTAAGCAATATATTAGATATTCTGGAAAAACAATATAATGTAAAGTTTATAGTAAAGGATTCAGAACTGTTGGAAAGTAGATTCACATTATCTACAAATAAAGTAGTTGTAAAAGACATCCTAAAAGATTTGGAGCTTGTCTCATATATTCATTTCATAAAGAAGGGGGATAAGCACTATATTCTTACCTCTAAGCCCCCAAAAGGACATTAACAGAATGTCTTATCCCTTAAAAAATGCAAGTAAATAAAAAAACTTGCATTTTTTTTGCTCATAAACTCATACTCATTGAATGTTGAAGTGTTAGCTTATACGTTAACAAAATCACATGCTATGTAAAAGAAAATATTCTACTTATTTTGTCATAATGAATCAAGGATTCATTGTAGACACGTATATGCTCACGAAAGAAAAATCTATTTCCTACCATGTAAATAGTATGGATTCCAGCAAAATCTATTTTTACTACCTTAATGAATTACTGAATTTAATATTATGAAACAAAAAAAGCTATTATTAGTAGGTATAATGATTACCTGTCTTTCTCTTCCCGGGTGGGCACAGAAAGTATCTTTGAAATTCACAAATACGCGATTCGAAAATGTTTTATCGTCCATAAAAAAGCAAACAGGTTATTTCCTGATATACAGCGATCAAGTTGTTAACGTAAATAGGTTAGTCTCTATTTCTGTCAAAAATACAGACTTAGCGAATGCCTTATCAAAGTTGTTAGAAGGTACCAATATTGGTTATAAGATTGAGAATAATAAAATATATTTTATTGAGAAGCAAAGAAGTTTATCGCAACCTTCACCCAAATACAACAAGAAAACAATTACAGGTCAAGTTGTAGATGAAAAGGGCGAACCTGTTATTGGTGCCAAAGTCGTAGAAAACGGATCACCTAGTAATGTTACAGTTACTGATTTAAATGGCGTCTTTAAACTTTCAACATCAGGAAGAGAAATTGAAATTACATACATCGGCTTTCAAAAACAAATAGTTGATGCAAATAGGAGTAATTTAAAGATCATATTAAAAGAAGAAACTAAAAGTTTAAACGAAGTTGTCGTAGTAGGGTATGGCACGCAAAAGAAAGCCAATCTAACCGGAGCTGTAGGAAGCGTTTCAATGGCCGACTTAGGTGACAGACCATTGACAAATTCAAGTACGGCACTTGAGGGAACAGTCTCAGGCGTTTATGCTTTGCAGAAATCTGGTAAACCTGGAGATGATGGAGCAGTTATTAATATTCGTGGTGTCGGCACACTTAACAATAGCGACCCATTAGTTTTAATTGATGGCTTTCCGGGAAGTATGTCTGATGTTGATGCCAGTGATATTAGTTCTATCTCCGTGTTGAAAGATGCCGCTTCTGCAGCAATCTATGGAAATAGAGCCGCAAATGGCGTTGTTTTAATTACCACTAAAAGAGGGACTTCAGGAAAAATGAGTGTATCATATTCCGGATATTATGGAGTGCAGAAATCAACATCATTGCCTAGTACTTTAAATTCTTATGAATACACAACACTCTACAATGAGGCTTGTGTAAACACGGGCATGCAGAAAAAATATACGGATGCCCAAATACAGAAATACAAAGATGGTACAGATATAATGTATCCAAATACAAATTACTTCGATGTCTATTATGGTAAGGCAAATATACAAAACCATAGATTGAATATAACAGGAGGTACGGACAAAGTTCAATATGCAATCATGCTAGGCTATTTGGATCAAGATGGTATTCTTGTAGGGACAAATTACAGAAAAACTGATTTTAGAACAAACATTGATTCTTACTTTTTAAATAAGAAATTGAGATTCTCAACTCGCTTATCAGGTAATTTAGGAACGAAGAATGAACCGACAGATCTGTGGAGTGCAGAGTGGTATGCAACCAATGCTCCTATTTTTCCACTAAAGAATGCTGCAGGACAGTGGGTCAGTGTTAATGGTGAAAGAAATTTCTACGGTGAAATAAAAGAAGGAAGCACCACTAAAAACCAACGCTACACATTCAATGGTCAGGTTGAAGGCGAGTACAAAATTCTGAATGATTTAAGTTTTCAATTAACATACGGTTATAATGTAGAAAGTGCAGATAACAATGCTTTCCATGCAAACGTACTATTGGCAAATACAGATGGAAGTACAAAGACATTGACATCAGATTTAACGGAAACCAATTCGTTGAATATTCAAACTTTATTGACTTCGTTATTGAAATACAACAAGAAAATAGGGAAACATGATTTAAGTGCCATGGCCGGATATTCAGAAGAATATTTTAATTGGAAATGGAACAGCGGTTATCGCTCCGGTTTTATTAATAATACACAAAGAATATTGAACTTAGGTGATGCTTCCACAATGAAAAATGATGCAGGAAATTATGACCTAGGTTTAAGATCCTATTTCGGAAGAATTAATTATTCATTTGATGGCCGATACCTTTTTGAAGCCAATATTCGTAGAGATGGTTCTTCGCGTTTTGCCAAAGGATTGCAGTGGGGTAATTTCCCTTCATTCTCTGCCGGTTGGTTGATTTCAGAAGAAAACTTTATGAAAAACTTCAATTGGTTGGATATGTTCAAGATTAGGGCTTCATGGGGTAAGCTGGGCAATCAGAACATTAACTCTTATTATGTAGGCAATGATATACTTTCTACCGGACAAAATTATTCCTTGAATGGTACTTTACAACCGGGTGTTGCTGTCAATAGTATGACAAATAAAGCGACCACATGGGAAACCACAGAACAAACGAACATTGGTTTTGACATGGTCCTTAAAAACGGCATCAGTGTAACGGCAGATTATTTTATCAAAAAGACTAAAGGCATTTTAATGCAAACACCGATCCCTTTGACAATGGGTGATTTAAGTGCACCTTATGTTAATGCAGGTAAAGTAGAGAATAAAGGTATCGAAGCTTCAATATCTTATAGAAAAACATTCTCTAACGGATTGAAAATAAGATCAACACTCAACTTGTCACATATCGTGAACAAAGTGACAGATCTAAACGGTGCAAGTCCTATTATTAATGGAGCAAAAGCATTAAAAGAAGGTTATGCTATCAACTCATTCTATGGATACAAAATGGATGGCGTTTATCAAATATCGGATTTCACATGGCAAAATAATAGCGATCAATCAATTGCTTATACCGACCGTAAATATACTTTAAAACCGGGTGTCGTATCTGTTGCGAATTTTACAGCTACGCCAGGTGATGTCAAATACAAAGACCTTGACGGTGATGGAGTAGTCACAATGGATAAAGATAGAACGATATTAGGGAAGCAATTCCCGGATCTTTCTTATTCGTTGCAATTCAACGCAGAATGGAAACATTTTGATTTGGGACTATTCTTGCAAGGAGTTCAAGGAATTCAGGGATATACCTATTATGAAATTGCAACAGCATTTAGTGGATTTGCCAACCTAGGTTCTTGGTGGAACGGTAGATGGACTCCTGAGAATCCTTCAAATAAGTATCCCAAGTTGAGCTTGGATGGTGTAAGAAATAACATTCAGTCTTCATTTTATATGGAAAATGCAGCCTACTTACGTTTAAAAAACATTGAATTAGGTTACACATTTGACAATAATCTATTCCCTGTATTAGGAACCTGTAAAGTCAGAGTATACGGTAATGTTCAGAATGCTTTCACTATCACAAAATTCAAAGGTTTCGACCCGGAACAAGTTGTGGATCAAACAAGAGCAGAAGCATTCCCACAAGTTCGCATATTTTCTTTAGGCGTTAATGTTAACTTTTAAATGTAATAGTCATGGCAAAAATAAATAAATTTATCTTATCAATATTATTAATTAGTATTGTAAGTAGTTGCACCAGTAATTTGCTTGATACGACTCCTCTTGATTCTTTATCGCCAAGTACTTTTTATAAAGATGAGTCAGAATGCAAAATGGCATTGATGGGTATCTATTCTTCACTTACACCTATTGCCACTCCTAATTTCTGGTATCAATTAGATTTCATGTCTGATAATAACTATTGCCAGGATTCGTGGCAAGGTTCAAGGGAATTTGGTGAATGGTTGCAGAATTCGTCCAGTTGGGCTGCTTCAGCCAGATGGACACAAGATTACCGCACCATTGTACGTGCCAACACTTTTATGGCTAACATGGAAACGGCCAATATAGATGCTTCTACAAAGGCTCAGATGATCGCAGAAGCCAAATTCTTAAGAGCATATGGTTATTCTGATTTAATTACATTTTATGGAGATGTTCCTCTGATTCTTAAAACGCAGACTTTAAACGATGCGTATGTTTCCAGATCAACAAAAAGTGTAGTACTTGATGCTATCTTAACGGATTTGAATGATGCTTCCGCTGTTTTGCCTCTTAAATATTCAAGCACTGACGTGGGACGTGCAACCAAAGGAGCAGCACTCACTTTAAAGGCAAAGACACTTTTGTACAATGAGAAATGGAGCGATGCCGCTGAAGCAGCAAAAGAAGTGATGAATTTAAATGTGTACAGTCTATTTAAGGATTATGAAGGATTATTTGAAGAAGCCAATGAAAACAACTCGGAGGTCATTTTTGATATACAGTACATAAAGACATTGCAGTCACAACCTTGGCCTACAGCCTGTTTGTCGTTTACCAATTGGCCAACACCGAATGTTACAGCCGATTTGATAAATTCTTACTATATGACTAATGGACTTCCTATCACAAATAATGCTTCAGGTTACGATGGTCAGAACCCCTATGTTGATAGAGACCCAAGATTAGCTGCTTCCGTTGTTCTTCCTGGTTCTAAAGTGGGTTCAAATGTTTATATTCCTTCTACAGATCAGGTTCCTTGCGGAGCTAGACCTCGTAAGTATGCAGATATAGGTAGCTCAGATCCCAACAATTACTCCATCAACACGATTGTTTTACGTTATGCTGATGTATTGTTGATGCGTGCAGAGGCATTGATAGAATCAGGTTCTACAGATCAGGAAATATATGATTTGATAGACCAGGTAAGAGCAAGAGTAAACATGCCCAAGGTTGAAGCAGTTGAAGGTACCGGATTGAATCAGGTTCAACTTCGCAGTATTTTACGTCATGAAAGAAGAGTTGAATTCTTTATGGAAGGAACCCGATATACAGATATGTTAAGATGGAAAGATACATCATTGGTGCATGACGTATATGGATATGACACCTCCAAACTTTCCGATCCTTCAAATGCATCTACATGGGTATTTGAACAAATAAAGAAAGAGACTAGAAATTTTGACTCAGCTAAGGGTTGGCTATGGCCCATACCTCAAGATGAACTTCAAAACAACAAGAAGTTAACTCAAAATTCGGGATATTAATTTCAAGAAGCTTATACACTATAAAAGCCGCGCAATTGTTTGCGCGGCTTTTTTTATTCTATAGAGTCTCTTTTAAGAAGCTCGTTACTTTTAAATCTTAACCAGCATTTTACCCGTATTTTTCCCACTAAACAATCCGGTAAATGCTTCAATCACATTATCTATTCCTTCCACTATCGTGGTGTGGTCTTTAATCATCCCATGCTGTAGCCATACACTCATCTGGGAATGGAACTCAGGCAAGTTTGCTACAAAATCGCTATAAAGAAATCCCTTAATTTGAATTCTTTTAGCTATCACTTGATTAAAATTAAGGAAAGAATATTTATCAGTAGAGTTGTAAGTCGATATCATTCCACAGATTGCAAAGTGGGCGTTAAGTCGGGCATTGCCTAGAGCGGCGTCTAAATGTTCACCTCCTACATTATCGAAATATACATCAATTCCTTCAGGAGCTACAGTCTTCAACTGTTCAGAGATAGGAGTAGTCGATTTATAATCAATCACGGCATCAGCTCCTAGGCTTTTTACATAAGCAACCTTCTCTGATCCTCCTGCCGAACCGATAACTTTCATTCCTATCGCTTTGCCAATCTGCACTACGGTAGATCCTACCGCTCCTGCAGCAGCAGAAACAAAGAGAATGTCTCCTGGTTTTGCCTTAGCTGCATGTGTCAGTCCAAAGTAAGCCGTGGCTCCTGTCATTCCCAAGATGCTAAGGAAATAACTTACAGGCAATCCTTTCGGATCAATCTTAGAAGCCTCTTTTTCATCAAGAATATATTCATCTGTCCATCCAGACATTTGTAATACGATATCACCCTCCTTAAATAGTTCAGAGGTTGTTGCAGTCACTTGTCCCAAGGCAATACCGTTGATCAATTCGCCTAGCTGATAGGGCACAGTATAACTATTTGTGCTCGCACTCATCTTAGGTCTCATATAAGGATCCACCGAAACATACAAATTTTTTACCCGAATTTGTCCGCTCTTCAACTTTGGAAGTTCTACTTCTCTCAACTCAAAATCAGATAGTTTTGGATTTCCTTCAGGTCTTTTTATCAATGTCCATTGTTTGCTCATAATTATTTTATTTCTCAAGAAGTTGAATAAGTTCTTTGGCTACGTTCTCTGATGAAGCAGGATTTTGTCCGGTAACCAATAATCCGTCTTTTACAACATGTACCGACCAATCAGCTCCTTTCGAATAATGTCCTCCTAGTTTAATCAATTCCGATTCCACTAAAAAAGGAACTACATCTACAAGCTTCACGGCTGTCTCTTCTGAATTTGAAAAACCTGTAACGTTTTTGCCTTTCACAAAAGGTTCACCATTATCCAAGACTACATCCTTAAAGACTCCGGGTGCATGACAAACAGCTCCAATAGGTTTCTTTGTCTTGTAAAAATCTTTGATAAGCTTTATTGAATCTGCATCATTCGCCAAGTCCCAAAGTGGTCCATGTCCGCCCGGATAGAACACTCCGTCAAAATCACTTGCAGATACATCACTCAATTTCTTGGTATGGGCTATCAACTGTTGCACATTTTCATCTTTATAATACCGATCTGTGGCTCCGGTGAGTGCACTTTCAGCTTCACTAGTAGGATCTATTGGTGCTTGTCCACCTTTGGGAGTAACGATCGTAACGTCAAAGCCGGCATCCTTAAATACGTAGTAAGGAGCTGCAAATTCTTCTACCCAAAAACCTGTCTTATGTCCAGTGTTTCCCAACTGATCGTGAGAGGTAAGTACAAATAATACTTTCATATTCTTTCTATTTTAATTATTAATATTCAATGGGAATCATCGCTAAACCAATCTGCAGTATTCAACCAATCAGATTGGTCTCTTGGCAGTGTTAATAGTAAAACAGAACAGAATAGGATAAGTTCATACTTAAAGTATAAAGATTATGAAAACTAGTCTTTGGAAAAGGATATTCTATTATAATAATGCCAAACAATCTACCTATCATTTTAGCAGTTATTAATTTACATTCTCATTTTCTACGGCCGTAAAAATGCTTTTTTACAGTTGTGGCACGACAGTTTTACAGTTGTAGAAAAGCATTTCCACGGCTGTAGAAATAAGTTTTGTTACTGAACTTTGAAAAGATTCATTGTTATGAAGCGGAAGTAATGCTATGATGTTCTAGGAGCAAACATGATAACTAACATTCCAACTAAAGCTATAAAACCACCGATCAGATCATACTTGTCAGGAACTACACCATCCACTTTCCAGCCCCAGAGTATGGCCATGACTATAAAAATACCTCCATAAGCAGCATAGACTCTACCAAAATTCTCTGTTTGTAACGTAGCAACGGCCCCGTAAGCAAACAAAATAGCACCACCTAAAAGACCAATCCACCACGGCTTATCTTCTCTGAGCCATAGCCAAACAAGGTATCCACCACCAATTTCGCAGAGACCTGCTAATATAAAAATGCCAATTGATATTAAGATTTTCATACTCTCTTATTTTATAAAGATGTAAATGTTTTATGTAAGACTTCTCTACAATGTTCAGAAAATTTATTGAGAGATGCAAGTCATTTTCAAAAGATTCAGTAAATAAGCTGGTAACATCTGTGCAAAAGGAAGTAGTTTCTTTTAATTTTTGATATATTTGTACCTTCAACAAAAACAAAGAATCATGGAGCAGAATATAGAAAAGAAACGCTGTGGATGGTGTGGAACAAATCCGCTATATGTGCAGTATCACGATGAAGAGTGGGGACGTGAAGTGACGGATGATCACAAAATGTTTGAATTCTTGGTTCTTGAAAGTGCGCAAGCAGGATTAAGTTGGCTAACCATTCTGAAAAGACGTGAAAACTATCGAAAGGCTTTTGCCGATTTTGATGTTCAGAAAGTCGCACAGTTTACAAGTGAGGACGTTGATCGGTTATTGCAAGATTCAGGAATTATACGTAACAAATTGAAGATTGCATCCACTATATCCAATGCCCGTTGCTTCATGGAAGTTCAGAAAGAGGTCGGCAGTTTCTGCAATTACTTGAGAGCCTTCTTGCCGGAAGGAAAAATCATTATTAATCATTGGCAAACATTAGATCAAATTCCTGCATCTACCGACTTGTCCGATGCCATAAGCAAAGACATGAAGCAACGTGGTTTCAAATTCTTTGGAACAACAATTTGTTATGCCCATTTGCAAGCTGTGGGCTATGTCAACGATCATTTGGATGATTGCGATTATAAATAGTTATGGGAACATTAGCGTGAATGTAGTGAGATGATGCTGCGTATCGCTCTGTAAAGTCAATGTACCTCCACTTAGTCGCATGATTTGTCGGGAGATGGAAAGCCCAATGCCGCTACCGTTTGATTTGGTTGTAAAAAACGGTACAAAGATGTGTTCAATCTCTTCGGTAGAAATGAGCGGACCATTGTTCATCACTTCTATGAATACAGCTTCCTCTTTGTTGCAGTATGCTTTGAGTTCTATCTTTCCATCGGGTTGTTCCGTTCCTATGGCCTGTATGGCATTCTTCAGCAGATTAAGAACTACACGTGTGATTAAATTCTCATCGGCATATACAATGAGATCAGACGGTTGCACATCAACAGAAATGATAATATTTGAGGTAGGTATTTGATGCAACGTAAGCTGTTTCATACGTTCGGAAAAGCCTTTTACATAGAAGAGGGAAGGAGTAGGTGAAGGGATGTGAGTAAACTTGCGATAGTTTTCAACAAAGTCCATTAGCCCGTTTCCCGTTGTGCGAATCACTTCCAAGCCGCTACGTATCTCCGGGTTATTATCTTCTTTCGACAATAATGTTTCGCTCAACGAAGTGATCGGCGTAATGGAGTTCATAATCTCATGTGTCAATACTCTCGTGAGACGAATCCACGAATCCAGTTCCTTTTCATCCAGCTCGCTGTTTATATCATTAATCGCCAAGATGCGTACATTCATGTCTCGCAGTTTGGTACTGGATGCTCGAATAGACAAATGAGTGATACCTCTTTCGTTGGGAAAAGAGATTTGATGCTTTTCTCCCGGTTGAATGCTTTGCACTAATTTTAGAAGACCGTCATCCACCCGTTGCAATTGTGTGATATGAGTAAATACAGTTAATCCCAATAGATGCAATGCCTCCTGATTAGTCTGGTACACATTTCCTTTCTCATCTATCACAATAACACCAGTATTAACCGAATTCATGATCAGCTCGTAATATTTCTCGCGTTGCTGGGCATCATTACGAGCTTGAAAAAGTATCTGTGTGATGCGATTGAGTGACTCATTCACCAACAGATCGTCTGATGATGCATGTTCCGTTGCATATTTAAATGCATAGTCGGAATTATCAATAGCATCGAACATGAATGCCACTTTTTTCACGTTACGTCGGTAAAGAGAATAAAGCCCATGAAGCATGTATATCCACAAGCAAACCATTAGGACAAGATATACCCATTGCTTGCTTACGGCTAGCAACACCATAGCAACTGTCAATATCGCCCATCCCAAAAGATTCACGACGATGTGCAGGGAGCCTATCTTGCGAATGTTTATCATAAACCGTACCGCTTTATCTTGTTATATAAGGTTTGTCTGGAAATGCCCAGTTGACTGGCTACCGTAGACAAATTACCCTCGTATTTCTTTATTGTAGTTTTAATAAGTTGGCATTCCATATCTTCCAACGTATTCACTTCGCTCAAGGGGCGTTCTTGCTTTGCTTGCGGACAATCGATATCATCTCCGTCAATCAAACGATTCTCACATATAATGACTGTCTTTTCAATTGTATGCTCCAATTCGCGAATGTTTCCGTACCACGACTGTGACTTCAACTTCTCTTGTGCGTCAAGTTTCAACGTAAAATGCGGTTTATTATAAAGATCGGCATATCTGTCGAGGAATATTTCTGCCAACGAAACAATATCTTCTCTCCGTTCGCGAAGAGCCGGCAAATGAACTTGAATCGTATTGATGCGGTATAGCAAGTCTTCCCGAAACAGTTCTTTATCAACCATCTCCTCCAAATTGCGATTAGTAGCACAGATCAATCGGATATTTACAGGTATGGGAGTATTACTTCCAACACGCACGATGCTTCTTCTTTGCAAGACTGTCAATAGTTTGGCTTGAAGGTGATACGATAGGTTTCCAATCTCGTCCAAAAAAAGAGTTCCGCTTTCGGCAATTTCAAACTTTCCTGCACGATCGGCATGTGCATCTGTAAAGGCACCTTTGACATGTCCGAACAATTCACTTTCAAATAAGGTTTCAGTGATCGCTCCCATATCAACCGGCACCATCGGCCCTTTGTGGCGGAGCGACAGGCGATGTATTTCATTAGCAAGCATCTCCTTACCGGTACCGTTCTCTCCGGTGATCAGAATGTTTGCGTCCGTACGCGATACTTTTTCTATCAAAGTACGTAACTGTTGCATCTCCGTACTCTTTCCCCAGAACATCTTACCGGTATCTGCCTCTTTATCTTCAATTTTCCCCAAAGAGTGGGGGCGTTGCTCATAAGCCGCCTGTAGTATCTCTATCATCTTGGCATTATTCCAAGGCTTTACGATGAAATCGGTTGCCCCTTCTTTAATACCGTTTACCGCTAAATCAATATCAGCATAAGCAGTAAACAAAATCACTTGCACATCGGGGGTAATCTTTTTTATTTCCCGCAACCAATACAGTCCTTCGTTTCCGCTGTTGATACCACTACTGAAGTTCATATCAAGCAGAACCACATCTACCTCTTTCGTGCGAAGTGTCGTTGGTATTTGATTCGGATTGCTTAATGTAAGTATCTCTTTGAACGTGTTTTCCAATAACATTTGCACGGCAGTAAGGATATTGCGGTTATCATCTACTATCAAAAGATTTCCTTGTTTAGCCATTTCTTTTCTATAATGATAGAGCAAAAGTAGGATATTTCTTCTTTTATTCCTAGCAGGTGTCCAGATATTAGACACAAAAAATGAAAGAAATGTATTTGTCCAATAATTAGGCATGACTGTCAAATATTTAGACACTTCCCTGAATGTGTTATTTCCATAAAGTACAGATATACATGTTGTTAAATGCTTTGGCATACAGCTTGCATTATAGCTTGAAAGAAAATGATTTCTATAAATATGAGAAGAATTATTAATACAATGGTTTTGAGTATGGTTGCGTCCCTCGCTTTTGCACAAGAGTTATCCTCTCTTTGGAGGATTGATAAATGCATGCGATATGCAGTGGAGCATAGTACAGGCGTAAAGAAAAAGCTTTATGAAGCCTCTACCGCCAAGTCCCAATACCAATCAGCTGTCGCTTCGTTTTTCCCGACTGTTACTTCAAACATCGGCGGACAGTATAATTGGGGGCGCAGTATTGATCCCGAAACCAATACCTATAATACCGTCACCACATTCAATAACTATTACGAACTATATTGCTCTCTTTCCATGTTCGACGGTGGACAAACCATCAATCAATGGAAGCAGGCAAAAGTGGGTCGCCAGCAAGGCTTCAATGATATACAGAAAGTCAAAGACGACAAAGCAATCGAAGTGATGCAGTCATTTGTAGATGTAGCCTATTACCAAGGTTGTATCAAACTGGCAATAGAGAAATTGGACGACAGCCGACAAACATTATATAAGACGGAACGTCAAGAGGAATTAGGTATCAAGGGAAAGCCTGATGTTGCACAAATCAAAGCGCAAGTAGCTGAAGACGATTACAATCTCACTCATCAACAAAACCTATTCAATACAGCACTGTTGAGTCTGAAATCATCCATGAATTTCCCTACATCCGATACCTTGGCTGTAGATACACTATTACAATCGATCATTCCCGATTTACGAACGGAAAATGTAAATGACATATACAGTTATGCCTCCGTATCCAATCCTACGGCACGTGCAGCCTCATTAAATGTAGAGAATTATCAATTACAATATAACATTACCAAAGGAAAGTTGTTGCCGTCACTTACTCTTACAACAGGTATCTCCACCAATTATTATCGTAATTTTTCCAGTGAAACTCAAACACTTCCTTTCAACACTCAATTGAAAAATAACAGGGGCGAATACATGGCAGCTACCGTAAGCATCCCACTTTTTGATCACACGTCACGAAGTACGGTGAAGAAAGCATTCAACAATATGCACATTGCCATTCTTGAAAAGGATGAAACCCTGCGTAAACTGCAATCGGATATAGAACAGGCTGTGATGGATCGCAATGGATATGTAAAGGAAATCATCCAGATGCAAAACAAAGTAGATGCCGATTCTTGTGCCTATCAGGCCACTCATCGAAAATATGAAGAAGGTATGCTCAATGCCATCGACTTGCATACAAGCGTCAATAGTTTATTGCAATCGCGCATTACGTTGCTGCAAAAGCGTATGCTCTATGTGCTGAAAGATCGCTTAGTGGATTATTATAAAGGCAACAGTTTGATTAAAGACAATAAATAAGAATAAAATGGATATAAAGCTCGAAAAGAAGAAAGGTATTCCTCACAAATATATTCCGTATATCATAGGAGGATGTTTTATCCTGGGTATACTGCTCTGGTTGGCCTTCGGCAATTTTGCCAGTACACTGAAGGTTGAAAAAAGAGGATTGAGTATAGGTGATGTAAAACGAGAACAGTTTAACGACTATGCACGCATGGATGGGCAAGTGGAGCCGATTAGTACAGTGCAACTAAGTCCTGAAGAAGGAGGCATTGTCATGGCAAAGGTAGTAGACGAAGGCGCTAGAGTACGTAAAGGCGACGTGCTGGTACGACTCAGTAACTCGAATCTCGATCTGCAAATATTGAATGCAGAATCCGAATTGGCCGAGAAACAAAACTTGCTTAGAAATACGCAAATCAGTATGGAGCAAGAGAAGTTAACCAATAAGAACGACAAACTCCAACTCGATTTGGATGTCATCCGCAAGTACAGAACTTATCAACAACAAGCCAAATTATATAAGGAGCAACTGAATTCGCGTGAAGATTACTTACAAGCGAAGGAAGACTATGAATTGGTATTCAAGAAACATAAACTGATTGCGCAACGTTTACGTCAAGATAGCCTATACCGTTTGACACAAGTCAACCAAATGGAAGAGAATCTAGCTAATATGCGTAAGAATGTACTGCTGATTCGTGAGCGGAAAGAACATCTGAATATTTGTAGTCAGATAGATGGTGAAGTAGGATTACTAGATGTAGAACTCGGCCAGAATATTAACTCGGGCGAAAAGATCGGTCAGATTAACGATTTGAGTGATTACAAAGTGGAAGCCAGTATAGACGAACATTATATCGACCGTGTACGTCCGGGATTAAAAGCGACTTTCGATCGCGAGGGAAAACTATACGGACTGCGAGTTCGCAAAGTTTATCCCGAAGTTCGTGAAGGAAAGTTCAAAATCGATTTTGTATTCACAGGAGAACGTCCCAATAATATTCGTAGCGGGCAGACCTATTATATCGACCTGCAACTTGGACAATCCGAGCCGGCAGTTATTATCCCTAAAGGAACCTTCTTTTCCGTAACTGGAGGCAATTGGATATTCGTGCTTGACAAAAGCGGGAACAAAGCCTATCGTCGCAAGATACGCATCGGACGCCAGAATCCTGACTATTATGAAGTGCTGGAAGGATTGGAACCAGGCGAAAAGGTAATTGTGAGCGGCTACGAAGCCTACAAAGACAATAATATTTTAATTTTGCAATAAATATAATTAATACAAACGAGCATGGGTATATATAAGAATTTTAAAAGCGCCATCCGCAATTTAGGAAAGCATGGGCAGCACAATTCCGTTAAGATTGTCTGTTTGGGAGTAGGGCTTGCAGTCGGAGCCGTGCTGATAGCCAAGGTCTATTTTGAACAGAGTTACGACACATTTTTCCCAAAGTCAGATCGTACATACATTATTAATGAAACGCTTATTAAGAACGGTGAATTTCGTGAATTTCCACAAACAAGTGGAGCAATTGCACCTGGCGTTAAACGCTATGCCCCGCAAGTAGAAGCTGCTACACGTTTTACTGACGAAAGTGAGAAGTGTGCTTGCGAAACACAAGATAAGAAGAAAATCTCAGCAAATATAGCTCTCGCAGACAGTTGTTTCTTTGATGTGTTAAGTCGCCCAATTCTACAAGGAAATCCTAAAGAAGTTCTTTCAAGGCCCAATTATTGCATGATCAATCGCAGCACTGCCAAAGCTATAGGAGGAGATGTCGTAGGTTGCAAACTCATATTGAAAGATCTAGGAGGTATTGAAGTCATTATCGGTGGTGTATATGAGGACATACCCGATAATTCATACTTGAAACCACTCAATGTACTTGTATCTATTTCTACTATAGGACAGCTCAGCGGTGACGGAACTCAAAACTGGATAGGCAACGACCGTTATAAATCGTTTATCCGTTTAGCACCGGGATGCAGCATACATGATATTCGTTCGCAAGTAGCTAAAATGCGTCAGGAAAATCTTCCTCTGGATGAACTGAAAAAGGCCGGTACCAATTTGAACTATTCATTTACTCCACTAACAAAGATTCATACTTCAGACCCCACAGTCAAGAAAATGTCATGGATTCTTTCTTTGTTAGCATTCGTACTTATATTCTCGGCCGCAATGAATTATTTACTCATCGTCATCGGCAACATGGTTGGACGTGCCAAAGAAATGGCTGTCCGTAAGTGTTATGGTGCCGAAGGACGCGATATTCACGGCATTGTATTTATGGAGGCATTCGTTCATCTGATTTTATCCATACTGCTGGCAGCCTTATTGATATTCGTTTGCAAAGGAACAATCGAGCAACTGCTAGATGCACCGATCACAGCACTTCTCTTTAATAAAGGAAGCTGGATTTTGGCTGCAGTCTGCTTGCTTATCCTAGTAATCGGAGGATTAATACCGGGATGGCTCTATTCGTCCATACCTGTGGCAACTGCATTCAGAGGATACACCGAAACCCGCCGTCGTTGGAAATTGTTTCTGCTTTCCATTCAGTTTATTGCAGCAGGATTCTTAGTCAGCTTGCTATTCATCATTAATAAGCAATATAATTTAATGATCAACGATAATCCAGGGTATGCATACGAAAATTTAGCTACGATGAATCTTGAGGGCACAACAAGAGAACAACGAGCCAAATCTGTTTCGGAACTACCGAAAATGGCAAGTGTTGAGAGCGTTACATCTTCTGACTGTATATTGACAACTAGTCAAAGTGGCAATAATATTTCATTACCGGGAGAGGATAAAGAATATATGAATGTAGCCGATCTGTATAGTGTATCAGACAATTATCTGGCTACAATGGGAATAAAAATCATTCAAGGTCAAAACTTTACCGAGCAGACCGACAGCTCACGTGAAGTGATGGTGAGCCGCAGCTTTGTTGATAAGATGAAACTATTGGCACATTGGGATAATAATATTATAGGAAAGAGAGTATTAATAACCGAACATAGCCAAAATGCCCAACAGTCTTTCATCATTTGCGGCGTATATGATAATGTTCGCATCGGCAGCATCAGTTCGCAAGATAGTCGTCCAAGTGTTATGTTTTATACCAAAAATACCTGTCATAACATTTTAATCAAGTTTCATCACCTGACAGGAGATAACCTCAAAGAAGCCACTCAAAAGATGCAGCATTTATATCCTGATAAAGATATTGTTATCTCAAGTTATCACACATTGATAACCGACCTATATAGCGATGCTCGCCGTTTCCGTGATGCCGTAATGATCGGAGGTATGATCACACTACTTATTGCATTGATGGGATTGATCGGATATACCAATGATGAGATCAACCGCTGTCACAAAGAGATAGCTATTCGCAAAGTAAACGGAGCCGAAGTGAAAAATATCCTCGCTCTTTTTGTCAAAGATATTCTGCGTGTAGCCATACCGTCGTTGATCGTTGGAAGTATCGGTGCATTGATAGTTGCCCGTAAATGGCAAGAGCAATTCAGTGAAAAAGCTTCGTTAGGATGGTTCATCTTCGTCGGTTGTGGGCTAGCCGTACTTATCATTATTTTGGCTGTTGTCAATATCAATTGTTACAAGGTAGCCAACAGCAATCCGGTGAATTATTTAAAAGGAGAATGAAACAGTAACAAATAAAAAAACAAAAGATATGATTAAAATAGAAAACATGTGCAAGTCCTTCCGTACAGAAGAAGTAGAGACTATTGCATTAAATAACGTATCGATAGAGGTAAAAGAAGGAGAATTTGTCGCCATTATGGGTCCTTCAGGTTGTGGAAAGTCTACATTATTAAACATACTTGGCTTGTTGGACAATCCCACAAGCGGAACCTATTGGTTGCAGGATAGGGAAGTAGGCACTCTAAAAGAGAAAGAACGTACCCGCGTTCGTAAGGGACAGATCGGTTTCGTCTTTCAGAGTTTCAACTTGATAGACGAATTAAATGTGGCTGAGAATGTAGAGCTTCCGTTGACTTACCTCAATGTAAAGGCAAGCGAACGGAAGGAGCGTGTACATGAAATATTGAAAAGAATGAATATCAGTCATCGTGCCGGACATTTCCCTCAACAATTAAGTGGCGGACAGCAACAAAGAGTGGCCATAGCCCGTGCGGTCATTTCCAACCCTAAGATGATTTTAGCTGATGAACCTACCGGCAATTTGGATTCCAAAAATGGAGTGGAGGTGATGAATCTGCTTACCGAACTAAACCACGAAGGTACCACCATTGTAATGGTCACTCACAACAAACATGATGCAACCTTTGCCCATCGTATCGTCAATCTGTTTGATGGACAGATCGTTGATTCGGTAGTTGATTTCATTTAATAAGGCACATATAAACTTTACAACCTTCATAATAGTTTAACTTCGGAAAAGAGGCTATATCTTATTGAATAACTCCTTCAATATTTGATATAGTCTCTTTCTTATTGCATTACAGAATGTTTCAATGTTGCATATTTAATCAAAGTACTTACTATCGACATATTTTTATTGCATTTTCATTGTAGCCTTTTGTTTTTTATTTTTCTATATTTGCACCCTTGAATACATGATCCCTGGAAGAGGATAAATACGCAAACGAAAATATATAATATCTTGGTAATGTCGATACAAGGCAAACACGAAAAGGATTTTGAAGAATTATTCAAGAATAATTACACAAAATTATATTACTACGCCCTCAATATCATTCATGACTCAGAGGAAGTCAAGGATATTGTGAGTGATGTATTTAAGTATTTATGGGAGCATTTTGAGGAAATGGATGAATCATCATCTGTTACAGCATTATTATACACTTTAGTAAAAAACAGCTGCATTGATAGATTGCGTCATCAAGACGTATCTCAAAAATATGAAAAAGTCGTGATGGAAGAAACTTTTTCATGGATTGAATATGAATACAATGAACGTGATGAAAGACTGGATCAAGTAATGAAATCTATTGAAACCCTACCGACACAAACAAAAGCAGTATTTAAGAAATGCTTTATCAGTGGAAAGAAATATAAGGATGTTGCTGAAGAAATGGGAATTAGTATAAATACAGTAAAAACACACATGACAAAAGCTTTAAAAATAGTAAGAGAAAACAATAGACAGAAAAAATAGATTCTTTTTACAAAAAAAGAAGAAAAAACATCACCCTAAAAGTAACCTCAATCGTATTAATATATAGAAGGCTTTATAAAATGGAAAATAATTCTAGTTGCAATAATGATAACATACCTTGCAGTGATTCTGAGATGGAGATGGCACGGCATGGTGCTGCTGATGATAAATTTGCACAAAGCAAATATTTCATAGATTGGCTTCTGCAATCTGAAAATCATTTATTGCTTTACAAAGAGTGCACTTTTTATAGAGAAGCAATCTTGAGAAACGAGTTAGCTTTAAAGCCCAATATAAACTCGGAATGGCGCAGCTTTAATGGCAAAATGCATCATGATGATAGAATAAAATCAAAAAGGAAAATTTGGATTTATTCATCTGCGGCAGCAGCAATCTTGATAGTGGCATGGCTATTCCCCTTAAATAATAAATTCAAACAAGTAGTTGGTCATCAACAAGAGAAAAGTATTATCTCACAATCCGGTAGAAAAGCGATGACAACAAAAGATAATAAAACAACAGGCATTAAGGTAAGTGCAAAAAGTGTTAGTGCTAATATTTGGCAGAAGGCGGGGAAAATGAATAAGGTCGCATTCCCTGTTGCCAACAAGTCGCTGAATTATCAGGCGATGATTGATAGTCGACAAGCCAGTGTTGAGGAACAGACTTTGAATATTTCTAGAGGAAAGTCGTATCATTTAGTTTTAGATGACGGCACTCAGGTATGGGTGAACGCTGATACAAAAATAACATATCCGTTACATTTTGGCTCAGATAAACGTGTAGTCGAATTGGAGGGAGAGGCTTATTTTAAAGTTGCGAAAGACAAAGATCGTCCGTTTATTGTGGAGACACCCTATCTTACAACAGTAGATTTAGGAACGGAATTCGATGTTAAGGCCTATCAAAAAGAAGACGCAAGTGTGACTCTAATAGAAGGTAAAGTGGCAGTTTCTAATATCGATAATGAGAATAGAACAGTTTTGATCCCTGGAGAAAATGCCTCTTTGACAAATAGTGGTTTCGTTGTAAAGAGTGTTGATGTCAAAAATTATATTTCATGGATTAATGGCTATTTTTATTTTGATAATGCTTCGTTGCAAGATATTATGAAAGAGCTATCAAGATGGTATAACGTGAACGTCATATTTAAGGATACAGAGCTAAAGAAATTGAAATTTAAATTTTGGGCTGATCGGAACGATTCATTTGAAGAAGCTGTTTCAATGATCAACCAAATGGGTAAAGTTGCGATAAACACGGTGAATCCTCACGAGGTAATTATCACCCAACCTGAGAAATAAAAACAAAAGGATTGGCGGTAACCAATCCTTTCAAATACAACTATTTTTAGATCTTGCAGGATCTAAAAGCGAAATTATTAATTTTACTTAACGCACAAAGTTATGAAAAAAAATTCGTTTGATCCATCAAATAGATGGGTAAAAAAGGTGAATTTTGTGAAAAAGTTATTCTTCGTATTACTTCTTTTACAGCTGTTCCCTGTACAAATTTTTGCTGATACAAATCAGGATCCCCCAAAACTAATTAGTTTAAGTTTTGATAATGAGAAGTTATCTGAAACACTTGTTAAGATAGAACAAGCAAGCGGATACAAGTTGGTCTTTAACTATGAGGATGTAGAATCTTACAGAATCACAGGAAATTTTGTAAAAAAACAAGTAGAGGACGTTCTTAACACAATATTGAAAGATAAACCTTTTACTTATAAAGTGCAGTCTCAAAAAGGCATTATTGTTATAATTCCAAAATCAAACAACCAGATTGTTTATGGTAAAGTCACTGATTCCGACAAAAATCCTTTGTTGGGAGTTGATATTACAATCAAGAACAAATCAAGAGGTACGATTACTGATGCTGATGGTAATTTTCAAATAAAAGCGTCAGAAAAAGATGTTTTGGTAGTTAAATTCATAAGCTATAAAACGAAAGAAGTTCAGATTACCGATGGCCATGTTTATAATATACAATTAGCTTCTAATGTCAACACTTTAGATGAAGCGATGGTTATTGCTTATGGAAAATCGTCCAAAAGACTTAGCACCGGTGACGTTTCTACAATTTCATCTAAGGAAATTGAAGAGCAACCTGTTACAAATATCCTACAAGCATTGTCCGGTAGAGTTCCAGGTTTGTTGATGACAGAAAATAGCGGCAATCCCGGTGGAGGAGTATCGGTGCAAATTAGAGGCGTTGGCTCATTGCTGTCAGGAACAAATCCTTTATATATAGTTGATGGAGTTCCTTATCTTTCAGATGCCATATACAAATCAGGTGGAAACACAAGTTCTTCATTAACTCCCTCTTATGGAAGCAGCCCGCTTAATGCACTTAATCCTTCTGATATCGAGAGTATAAGTGTTTTAAAAGATGCAGATGCTACAGCCCTATATGGCAGCAAAGGATCGAATGGTGTTATCCTTATAACTACTAAAAAAGGAACGGCCGGAAAAACAAAAGTGGATGTTAGTATTAGCCAGGGATTTTCAGAAACAAGTGACATTCATAGAGTTAAACCTCTCTCTTTAGATCAATACTTAGAAATAAGACGTGCTGCTTACGCTAACGCTGGAGCTACCCCAACTGCCTACAATGCTCCAGACTTATTGTCATGGGATACAACTGGAAAACAAAATGTTGATTTTATGAAATTACTTGTTGGCAAAACGGCTCAAGTAACAGATGCATCTACAAGCTTTTCTGGAGGAAGTCAACAAACAGTTTTTTTATTAAGTGGCACATGGCATAAAGAAACAAGTGTTATTCCAGGTAACAATTACTATAATAGGGGAGCTATACATTTTAGCATAGAGCATACCAGCTTAAATAAAAAATTTACAGCAACCATTTCAAGTTCATTGATTTGGGATGCAGGAAAAAATGCCGGTCGGACTTTTCAGCAATCAGATTTGGCTGGATACGCTTTTGGATTAGCACCGAATCATCCATTATATGACTCAACGGGAAATCTATATTGGTATAGCAGCAATACTAGCGATTCTCGATATGATAATCCGCTAAGTTATAAATATTCAATTTATAGCACAAATAATAATAACCTGGTAGGAAATATTTTATTAAAATATACCCCTATACCTGGACTGAATCTTAGATTAAACACATCATATAATAAAATTACAGCAAACTCAAAGAATCTTCGCTACTCCAAAGGTATAAATCCATATAGTGGAGTTCTTCCTTCTGCTTTTTTTCAGGAAAATACTTCAGAAACTTTAAACGTAGAACCCCAAATTGATTATACTAAAAATATTTGGGAAGGTGCTTTTAATATTCTGGGTGGTGCTAGTTTCCAAAAAAACGACTACAATCAACCCTATTATATTGTAGGGACAAAATACACATCAGATGCTTTACTTAATAATCCCCAAGCAGCCGGAAGTTATTATTTGTCTGCCTTTTCTTCACAATATAAATACCAATCATTTTTTGGCAGAATCAATTACAATATAAAACAGAAATACATTTTAAATGTAAATTACAGGTGGGATGCTTCCTCTAAATTCGGAAAAAATAATAGATATGGAAGCTTTGCATCTATTGGTGGAGCATGGATATTTTCTCAAGAAAACTTGATAAAAAAGAATTTCCCTATTCTAAGTTATGGTAAACTGAGAGCAAACTACGGAAGTACAGGAAATGATCAAGTTGGAAACTATGAATATATGGATACTTATTCCACCTCCTATTATTCATATAACAGTGTATCTTCAATCGTTCCAAGTAAAATTGCAAATCCTGACCTTAAGTGGGAAGTCAATAAAAAATTGGAAATCGGTCTTGATTTAGGGTTCTTCAAAGATAGGATTCTTCTTTCCGGATCGTGGTTTTATAATAGAACCACTAATCCAATAGTTTCTGCACCTTTGACAACTGTAACCGGATTTAGCTCTTATACAGCAAATCTTGGAGCAGTAATCCGTCAAGAAGGAGAAGAATTTACATTTACTACAAAGAATATACAGAAACCTAATTTTAATTGGGTTACAGATTTCAACATTACATTTGCAGATAGCAAACTAACTTCTTTTAATAATTTTGAAAATTCAAGCTACTATTATACAATGGTACTGGGCAAGTCTACAAGTGCAATTTATGGGTTTAAATATTTAGGAATAGATCCTACCACTAGCTTGCCTAAATTCCTTGATGCAAATAACAATGGAACAAATTCTTACGCAGAAGTATATCCTGCAGCAAACAAAGGACTAGGCGATTATGTCTACCTTGGGAAAAGCAATCCTGATTTTTATGGGGGATTGAATAATAGCTTTTCTTACAAAGGTTTTCAACTGGATATTTTTGTACAATTCGTAGGGCATACAATGAAAAAGAGCATTATGGCATCGGCAAGTGTTCCCGGTTATAATGTATCAAATATGTATAATGGAGTATATGACTTATTTAAGGCAACTAATGGGAAAATAGCAACCACAAAATTTAACTATAATGACGGAAGCCCTTATGTCAGTTTTGTAAAATATCTTCAATCAGATGCTGTTCTGAGTGATGCAGCCTATGCCAGATTAAAAAATGTATCATTATCTTATACTTTCGGTCAAAACTTGATATCAAGACTCAAAATATCTTCTGCTCAATTATATCTAAGAGCACAGAATTTATATACACTAACGAAGTATAAAGGGCTGGATCCTGAGACAGGTAGTAGTTTCGTACCTCCATTACGAACGATAACATTTGGTGTTAAATTCTCACTTTAAATACATAAATACATGACATGCAATATAAAAAAATACGGAATAGGTACCTTGTTGCTATTATCAATAGCAATATTGGTATATGGTTGTAAAGATTTCACAGATGTGGCAGCTCCTTCTAATCAATTAAGTACAGAAACTGTTTTCTCAAACAATGCAACTTTAAATAGTGCTATAGCCGGAATGTACAGTAAAATGGTTAATGCACAGGCTATTCAAACCGGTCTATCAGCTTTAACTAGTATGTGTGCAGATGATATGACATATCCTGCAGCCAATGATTATGATGGTTTCGTCAATAACTCACTTCCGGTAAATGACGCCACAGTAGCCAATTTATGGGCTGCGTTTTATTCCTCTATATATCAGGCAAACAGCATTATTTACGGAATTCAAAATAGTGCTCAAGGAGCATTATCTGATTCAATAAAGCAAAATGCTACAGCAGAAGCTAAATTTATAAGAGCTTTTTGTTACTTTTATCTTACCAATTTATGGGGAGATGTTCCATTAGCATTGACCACTGATGCCAAAGTAAACAATTCCTTAACCAGAAGCAGTCAATCTGCAGTATATACACAAATAATCAAAGATCTAGTAGATGCCAAAAATAATTTAAGGAAAGATTATTTTTTTTCTAGTAGTAATCGAACACGGGTCAATAAATATGGAGCAATGGCATTGTTGTCAAGAGTCTACTTGTATAATAAAGATTGGAAGAATGCTGAAAACTATGCGGACTCCGTCATTGAGAAAAATACATTATACAATTTGCTAGCCCCTTCTGCAATATCAGGCATCTTCGTACAAAATAATCAAGAGGCTATTTGGCAATTGTCACCATCCAGTACTATCACATATACAAGTGAAGGAACATATTTCCAATTAGTAAATGGTAAAATTCCCTATTATGCATTTACAGATGACTTGATTAAAAGTTTCAGTACAGGTGACAATCGACTTAATTGGATCGGCACAAGAAATGCCGATGGAACTACATGGTATTATCCATTAAAATACAAACAAAACTCGAGCAGTTCCGGACCAACAGAATATGTCACATTTCTCAGATTAGCAGAACTATACTTAATACGAGCCGAAGCACGTAATAACCAAGAAAATACGGATGGAGCATTGTTTGATCTTGATGTTATAAGAAATAGGGCAGGACTAGGGAATTTCAACTCTTCAGCCAATCAACAAGCTATCGATTTAGAAATAGAAAAAGAATGCAGACTTGAATTCTTTGCCGAGTATGGGCATCGTTGGTTTGATTTGAAACGCAGAGATAGAGCTGATAGTGTTCTAGGTGCACAGAAATCAGGTTGGAAAAGCACGGATGCACTTTGGCCCATACCTTCAACAGAAATTACAAACAATCATAACTTAACTCAAAACTCCGGGTATAACTAATCTCATGAGGTGCTCAATAGAATCATACTCTATTGGGTACCTTTAAAATGCCCCATATCTAGATTTAGTAAGAAAAAACATCACCCTAAAAACAGACTTATACGTAATATAATATGAAGCTTCATGAATATAGCTTTAATGAAAGGGTTTGCACATAAACTAAAACATTATTCCATGCATAATTGGAATATCACGAAAACTTTATAGAAATATCAAGACATTACATTAATTAAATTAGAAAAAAGTATTTATGAAAAGAGTTCTTATAATGATTAGTTTCCTACTTCCAACAGCATTATTTGCTCAGGAAGATTTGTTCAGCATTATTGGACATGTTGGTAATTTGGATTCACCGACTAAGGTATATTTACTTACCGAGAGTGCGCAAATAATAGATTCAGCCATAGTAAAAAATGGTTCCTTTTTGATAAAAGGGAAAGTAGATTGTCCATACAAAGTGATCCTTTTATTGGATCATAACGGTACTGGCGAGAATAAATTGATTAGAATGAAAAATGACTACAACGTTTTTTATCTTAACAAAGGCAGATTGACAATAACCGGAAAAGATTCTATCTCAACGGCTGTTATTTCCGGTAGCATGATTAATGCCGAATATCAAGCTTATAAAGAATTGTCCCAACCCTTAATTGCCATCAAAAAGGCCATTTTTAATGAGTATGAGGTTGCTCCTGAGGAAAAAAGGAAATCCAAAGAATATCATGATGAAATAAACAAGAGAATGATGATTGCCATGGAAAACTTGAATAAGGTACAAGAGCAGTTTATAAAATCTCATCCAGAGTCTTTTGTATCATTGGATTTAGTGAAAAGAATGACGCCAGGTGGTGAACCAATGGATTTAGCTTTAATTGAACCTTTATTTGAAACATTGTCTCCAATAATTAAAAATTCTACTACAGGCCGAGCTTTTAATAACGAGATTAGTGATAACAAGAAGGTTGCCATAGGGCGTATGGCTTCGGATTTCTCGGAAAAGACTCCACAAGGAGAAATATTAAAATTATCTGACTTCAAGGGAAAGTATGTATTACTTGATTTCTGGGCATCATGGTGTGGCCCATGCCGTGCTGAGAACCCTAATGTGGTAGCAGCTTTTAATAAATACAAAGATAAAAATTTTACAATTTTGGGAGTATCTCTTGATTCTGAAAAATCAAAAGATGCTTGGTTAAAAGCTATTGAACATGATCATCTTGTATGGAACCAAGTTTCTGATTTGAAAGGATGGAAAAACGAAGCTGCAAAGCTTTATGCAGTTCATGGCATCCCTCAAAATTTCTTAATCAGTCCTGAAGGCAAAATTGTTGCCAAAAACCTTCGTGGAGAAGAGTTGGAAAAGAAGTTAAGCGAAATATTTAAATGAGATTTAAATATTGTTGTCTCTAAAATCACATTTGAAAGAGACTATGCCAAAAGCATAGTCTCTTTTTTACGAATAACTTTGTTACCATATAGTATAATATTCATACCTTTGCATCGTATGCACAGCATACATCACAAGACAACAAGACACAACATATTAATAAAACAGACAAATGGCTTGTAAAGAAATGAAGAAAGTTCTGATTGACTTTTCGAATCTGGGAAGTATGTGCGGATTTGGAGAAATTTGCTATAATTATGCTCATCATCTAGCCCAATTGAAATTGGAAGATATGCGCTTTGTTTTTCTTGTACCCAAAGAATGGATGGGGCATTTCGGGGATAATGTAGATTATGTAGAGGATGAGAAGAAATATAGACATTTCACTTCTAATTTGCCGAAAGTAGATTTATGGCATTCCACCGATCAACAATATCATTATCGCAGTCAATCAAAAGATACGATTAATGTATTAACTATTCATGATGTGAATTTCATTTATGAAAAACCTTATTGGAAAAGATGGAGGTATATCTGGAAATTACAACATCGAATTAAAGGATCAGACTATATTACAACAATTACAAATTATGTAAATAATGATATTTGCAACCATTTAAATTTGTATGGCAAAAAGAGCCAAGTGATTCACAACGGCGTAAGAAATATGGCAGAAGATTCTGAAAGTATCCCTTCATTTGTAAAGGATCCTCATGAGAAGTTCTTTTTTACAATAGGGCAGATACGCACAAAGAAAAATTTCCATGTACTGGTACAATTGATGAAATATTTTCCCGATCATCGGTTATACATTAGTGGTGACGACCATTTTGATTATGCTGACGTTGTACGTGATTTTATTGCAAAAGAAGGTTGTGGACGCTCATTTCTGACAGGAAAGATATCACCGGAAGAGAAGAAATGGCTTTATAAGAACTGTGATGCATTCCTTTTCCCAAGTAAATTGGAAGGATTTGGCATTCCGATTATCGAAGCAATGCGGTTTGGACGTGCCGTCTTTTCATCAAAATGCAGCAGTTTGCCCGAAGTGTGTGGCAAATATGCTTTTATGTGGGACAATTTTGAACCTGAATATATGGCTGAGATTATTCATAACGGATTGGATGGATTCTATGAAAATAAAGAACAAATAGAAGAAATGAAACGTTATGCTTACGAATTCAGCTATGAACATTATACGGATGAATATGTCTCATTATATCGTAAATTACTCGAAAAATAGTAAATGGGGATAATATAGATATTTTGATTCAAAGTTTAATGCAGTGTATCTATTATAAATAATTTTATTTAATATTATATTTGGTATAAGAAATAATTATTAATAAATTTGCGGCATAAATAATAGAATCAAATTAAATGTTAATTTCAATCATTGCACTAAACTATAATACGCCTGATATCACTGAAAAGTGCTTAGGCAGTATTATTCAAAATTTAGATCCAACAATATACGAACTAATCGTTGTTGATAATTACAGTTCTTATGAAAATTTGGAAAAGTTAAAGACAAAACTTTCAACATTCACAAATGTCCAGGTGATATTTTCTGACTTTAATAGAGGATACGGCGGAGGAAACATGCTAGGTGCCCTTCATGCAAAGGGCGATTTCATCTGCTTTATAAACAGTGATGTGGAACTGATAGAAGATTGCATTGTCCCGGCTTGTTCTTATTTGCAAGCACATCCTTCTGTCGGCTGTGTAAGCCCTCAACAGCTGAATGCTCATCATGAGAAAGAACCTTCTTTTGATCATGGGCCAAGCATAATAAAAGAGCTTTTTGGGAAAGGTATCTTAGAGCAATTTTATCCTCAAAAATACCCAAAACGAAAGTACCATCTATATAAGAAACCTTTAGAGGTGGTTCATACTTCCGGTTCAATGATGATACTACCAACTCATTTATTTTTTAAAGTTGGAGGCTTTGATCCGAATATTTTCTTATACTATGAAGAATATGACATTTCCACCCGTTTAAAAAAAGAAGGTTATGCAAGTGTCTTCATCCCAATGTTTTCTTATTTACACATTCATGGTGCTACAATTGAACGTACAACCGGCCAATCAAAAGCGATGTGTGAGGCATACAAATCGAAGCTTTATGTCTATAAGAAGTATCATAATATAGCTCTATACTCATTCTATTTCTTGCTAAATGTGCTGAAATTGATGACGAAGTCTAAGCTTCATTATGTATTACCTCACATACATTATTGAATGAAACAAAGGATCTCAAATTAATCAGATGACGATAGGACGTAATTCATCAGCATAGAATTCAATCCTTTCCAAACATCTTCTGCTTTAATTGTATCATATTTTTGTTGATAATCCAAATCAGCCAGCTTATCTGATGTGAGAAAGTCAGTGGCGGCTATTCCATCCGCAGGAGTATTGTTCTGAGGGATCCACGTGTGTTTGTTGGCATTGGGAGAGCATATTACATAGGAGGGAACTCCCATCGCCTGAGCAATATGTCTTGCTCCACCTTCATTGCCAAAATAGAAGCTTGTATTTTGCAGCATCGCAGCCAATTCGCATAAGGAATGAGCCTGAATGTTTATAAACACATTTGGGGGGCATCCCAGTTTTTTATAAATTCGTTGCGCATTTTCTTCTTCTTGTCCCGGAGCATAATTAAAGATCAACTGCATATCAGGGTAAGCAGTAATCAGTTTTTTCAAGACTTCCACCATTCTATCTTCATTCCAGACTTTGTTAGCTAATTTAGCTGTAACTCCGACAAGCATGATGGGCTTATTAAATTCAATTCCCTGACTTTCCATGTAATTTCTAAATTCATCTCTTATACGAGGAGCAACGAATATGGAGAAATCATGAGTATAGTGCAAATGCTTTATTTTCTCGAGCGGTGTGACGAGCTTGAGGTTCTGCTGAACCATATCGCCATCAGAATCATTTCGTTTTATTCTATAGTTGTGCATCCATAAGCTATAATTCTTCCACACGCCAATACGAAGAGGAGTGGAGAGTGAAAGTATAGAAAACGGCAACGTATTAAGCGTGGATCTCATGTCAATAATTGCATCATAATGAGTCTTGTGCATTATTCTGTAAATCTTACAAAGATACAACCACATAGAGTGTCTCTCTTTTTCTTCGAATGTGATGACATTGTCAATTGCCGGATGATTCTGAAAAAGAGGCGCAATATTTTTATTCAATACAATGTCAATCTCCGCATCAGGGAAATTACTTTTTACAGTGTTGCAAATAACAGTTGATAGCACCGCGTCGCCAATTTGTCGGAAACGGATAATAAGTACGTGTTTGATAAGAATTTTCTTCATGTTTGGGCTTGATATAGGAAATGTAGATGATGTGATAACACATTATCACATCATCGTTCCCATTAAAATTTTATTTTGTGTTTGCGTCAAATTAGTAGAAATGTCCACTAACTTGTCCTCAAAGATACATACTATCTATTTTTTCTGCAATTGTAATCAATTAATTCAACACTTTTCATAGCGAATGACTGTAAAATCAATGATTATCGTAACCATTTAAAACAAATCAAGCTTTATTCTCACAAAATCACAATACAACACATTGTTTTTGCAAATTATTTTCCTAAATTCGTAACGATATATAATTCATAATTATCTTAATGCTGTCTAATCGATTCCGGTAAGATAGTAAAAAAACTATTCATTAAAATCAGATAAAATGAAAAAGGTAGAAAAAATCTCAGAAAATGAAAACTACACTGCCATAAATATCGGCAGTCTTGATCAGATAAAAGAGTATTCATTGATTCACCCAAGAACGCAAAAAGAGGTGAAAGGCAAATTGTTTTTAAAAGAACCAACCGCTGCCACGGGCACTGAAATATCTTTCACATCTGTTCCTCCTAAAACGGGGCTTGGATATTTCCATTTGCATAACAAAGACGAAGAGACCTACATTATCCTGAGAGGTTCAGGATACTATCAAGTAGATGATGATTATTTCCCCATCCATGAAGGAAGCATAATCAGAGTAGCTCCTAAAGGGAAAAGAAGCCTGTGTAACACTTCAGAAGAAGATATGGTTTATATTTGCATACAAGCCAAAGAAAACTCTTTGGAAGAATATACTTCTGATGACGGAACGCGAGTTGAAAAAACACCGAAGTGGAAAGATCTTATATAAGCTGAAAACTGTAAAACATATAAATATACCATGATATCCAATAAATTATACATAGTAATATTGGCAATTGCTGCAATCGCATGTGTCAATGCAACTCACCAAGTTGGGAAATTTTATCCGGACTATTTTATTGTTTACGTCTGTGCTGTAACAATAATCTTTGCCATTCAATATGCTATACAATACTATATGCAGAAGAAGTTGGGCAAAAAGTACTACTGGGTTAATCTATTCGTCATCCTTATTCTCATGGCCTATTTCTATGTTGAAGTAATGCGATGAAATAGTAGGATAGGGTTCATTCCCCGTTCTCCACGGTCTGCTCTTTTTGCAAAGTGGATTTAACTTGATCAAGTTGCTTAATAAATTCTTTGAAGCCATAATTATATTGTGCACAATCGGCAATATCTTTTGGCTTCTTTTTATTGTGTTTATCTATTGCCCCTATAGACTTAATGTTTGTGTTAAAAATTATCTGGAAGTCCACCAATCAAGCCATTCATCCATAAATCAGATAAAGGCATCCTTCTATTTTTGTTATACGGAATACGTTCAATGCGTGTGTGCCCATCAATATCCCGGCGAGCTACAAACAAACGTACTTCATCATCCGACAGGTCTAATCCATCCAATACATAAGGACTATGTGTGGTGAGGATCACTTGCTTACTATTCTTCTTCGTTGTATTTGTCAAATATTCCATCAACTTCGTGCACAAATTCGGGTTCAATGCCGTTTCAATATTATCAATGGCAAAAAAAGGAGGCGTTTCTTTTGAATTGAATAAGGTTAAATAGAACAGTAGATAGAGAAATCCTTCATTTGCGCTACGCTGATCAAAAAAGTGAAGCGAATCATTCAAATATCGATCACCTATAGATAGTTTATATTCATTAGCAAGCAAATCTTTAGGAATATTGAAACCATCGAACCAATCAAGCATAAATAATCCTTCGTTAATCGCTTGAATAGTATCAGTGTCCTTCTTTTCTGTCAGTTGCTTCAGGTGCTGAAATAATCCTTCTCCACGTCTGCCAAAAGGCAAAATACAACTTTCGTCACTAAATGTTCTCAACTTTGTTTCCTCAGGGGCATAAATAAGAAAATTTTGAAGACTGCCCTTAGGATTAATAATTAAACCATTTAGAGTATCTAATATTTCCTTAGGTACTTCTAATTCGACATCAGAATCACCCTTCTCTTGACAAATTGTCCAAAGTTGATTTAGTGTGGATAATATAGAATCAGCAGAATGATTTTCTATATAACTTTTTACAATGTCATTTGACATTTTTGAAGGAATATTCATCCACTCATCATCTTCGTTACTTATATTGTACGTTTTCTCTAAATCTTCTTTTACAGTTATAGAAATATCATCTTGATGCTCAATATCATCAAAAGCAGAAAACATGAAAGGAGGGGGGACATTCCTTAAACGCGCTCCCAAAAACTCATTATCGAATTTAAATTGACTTGCTGCGGAAACAAATGAAATAGCTTCGAGGATATTCGTTTTGCCGCATCCATTTGCACCGATAATCACATTAACAAGTCCTAGATCCATTGTTATATCGACAATCGACTTGAAATTTTGGATCCTTACTCTATTTATCTTATTCTGCTTTAATTCATTAATACTTTTCACGTTTTGCTCTGTTTATAACGTTAATAAATGCTGCAAAGGTACAAAATATTTTTGAATAGTTAATTCAGTAAATACAATATACCAAAACATTTGATGATGAATTGATGCAATAAAGCCACCCCAATAGCACCCATCTCAATTTGCAAAAGAGCCAAAAGTGAATAAGGTTACATTCATAATTCACGATATATATAATTTCACTTAAAACTTGATAAATATAATCCGACTTTAGTAATCATAGTATTCTTAAATTACTACTTTTACATCTAACAAACTATAATTATTAAATATCTTATAAATTATGAAAGCATTTAAATCAATTTTTGGCATATTGATATTTGCAGCTATACTGCCATTGATCTCGAGTTGCGAGAGTGAACTGAATAGCAAAGAATCGAAAGACGGAGGAGGGGGCGATGAGATTAAATTATCTACCTACAATGTATCATTTGGATCAGCTGCTGATTCTGTTGTTATAACGTCAAAGGGAGAATGGTGGTTTACGAATATACAAACCAGTAGCAAAACATATGAAACGGTATGGGCAAGAGGTGATAACGGTTATCCTTCGTCCTGGAACGTGGGTAAAAGCGATACTTTGGCTTATAAAATATCAAGCATTATCAAAGACGCTCAATGTACGATAAAAGATGATTTTTTTGACATTAGGGAAATAGGATTGAAGAGCCTTTTTATTAAACTAAATGCAAATGAAGCTTCGACAGACAGGTCAGTCATAATAGGTATCGAATCCGGAGATTGCTTTGAAAATGTGACTATACTGCAATCAGGCAAAAAATAATAAAAACAGGGTAGATTTCCAATAAATCTACCCTGTTCTTTTATAAATTACTTCCTATTCTTTTTCAAAGTTCATACTTGGGTAATCGGTATATCCCTTTTCGCCCGGTGTATAATACGTATCATGATTCGACTCACTAAGCGGAGCATCCGCCTTGAAACGTTCAACTAGATCGGGGTTGGCAATGTATGGTGTACCAAAAGAAACTAAGTCGGCCTGTCCATCACGCAATACCTGATTGCCGGTTTCTTTATTAAACGCATGATTAATAATGATCGTTCCCTCATAAATTGGACGGTAATGCTTAGCCACTTCCTGAATGGCAAGTGGATTACCTGTCACATCTGTGAAAGGCTCCGTCAGATGCAAATAAGCCAGATTATAATCATTTAGCTCCGAAACGATATAATCATGTACGGCAATGGTTTCCTCATCCAGCATCATGCCCTGAATGCCGTTGAGCGATGGATTAAGCCTTACACCGACTCTTTTGATCTTAATGGCACTTTGCAGTTCATCCAGAATATCGAAAAGAATTCGTGCACGGTTTTCAATGGAACCGCCATACTCGTCTTTACGCGTATTAGAATAAAGATTGAAGAACTGATGCAGCAGATACCCATTTGCCGCATGTATTTCTACACCATCAAAACCAGCCTCCATTGCATTAATGGCACCTTGCTTAAAATCATTGATAGTGTCCTTGATGTCTTTCAATGTCATCTCACGGGGCGTCACGGTATCTTTAAAACCATCTGCCGTAAATGCCTGCGTCATTGGGTTTAAAGCAGAAGGAGCCAAAGGTAGTCTTCCACCAAGCAGATCGGGATGCGACAGCCTGCCGACATGCCACAATTGGGCAAAGATTTTCCCCTCGCGATCATGTACAGCATTGGTGACCAGCTTCCAGCCCTCAATTTGCTCTTTCGTGTAAATGCCCGGAACATTAATATATCCGATAGCATTCCTGCTAACATAGGTTCCCTCAGAGATAATAAGACCGGCAGAAGCTCGTTGCCGATAGTACAATGCTGTTAATTCTGTGGCCGTATTTCCGGGATTATCTGACCGACTTCGAGTCATCGGGGCCATAACTATTCGGTTCTGCAACGGAAGTCCGTTCAGATCATAAGGCTCAAATAATGCTTGTGAACTCATTGTTATTAATTTTTTAATTTGTTTATCCGCATTTGTCACGTCACTTTTAATAACAACTAGAGCTGGGTATAGTTCTTTCTCAACATTTAATTTTGCCTAATTTCTTATAACGATTAATGACTTTACAGGTAGTGGGGGACAGTAATAAATATTGCTACATTTAACACCATCCGTACAGACAAATAGCAGATAGAATATAAAAATATTATGCTTTATTTAGAAAATATCCAACAACAATGTGTAATTTTGTATATTAAAGAACATTATAATTTGTAAAATGGATTCAAACAATACGGAAAATAAACAAATAGATAATGACGATATTTTGTCACCTATTACAATAGACTCAAACTCAAAGGAATATGTAACTGTTGAAAACATAGCAAAAAAGTTGGGAAATAAAGATGTCAATAATATTGCTGTAACAGGACCTTACGGATCTGGGAAAAGTTCAATACTACGAACCCTTGAAAAGGATAATCATAGCTATACATACTTAAATATATCATTAGCTACATTAAGCGGGTATGATGAAGTTAATGCTATCGTTGATCCAAGCGATGGTAATGGAACAGGAAATGGGGGTACAGGTGTCGCAGACAATGATAAAGATAAGCAGAAAGATAAAAAGAAAGATAAAAAGGGAAAAAACAGCACAGAACAAGAAAGAACCTTAAACAGACTTATTGAGTATAGCATATTGCAACAAATCATATACAAGGAAGATGCAAATAGTTTTCCTTATTCAGGATTTAAACGTATAAAATATCTCGATCCTAAGGATCTTTTACGGTATGCCAGATTGACCATCGCATTTCTATTATTATTCTGTATTGCTTTTGAACCCTCATTTTTGACAATCCCGTCTTTTGTTGAAGTTCTATCATTCAATATTTATTTTAAATTTGCGATAGATGTCTTATGCGTTAGTAGCATGATCTATATACTATATAGAGCTTTAAAACTCCTTATCAACAAGTTCTATAATTGCAAAATCAACAAGTTTAACATTAGGGAGGGAGAATTAGATCTCAAATCAAACGAATCTATTTTCAATAAATATCTTGATGAGATTATTTACTTTTTTCAGGTTACATCCTATAATGTAGTTGTGATAGAAGATCTTGATAGATTTAAATCGTCTTCAACTGTTTTTCTTAAATTAAGAGAGCTAAACCAGATATTAAATGCTTCATCCACAATTTCTACTAAAGAAACGAATTCCCATATTGTCTTTATTTACGCATTACGTGATGATGTTTTTAATAATACAGATCGAACAAAATTCTTTGATTATATAGCAACAGTTATACCTATTATTAATCCATCAAATGCAGGAGACAAACTACAGATACTACTAAATAATAGAGGAATAACAAACCTTAATAATGATTGCGAGAAACTAGGAATCTACATTGATGATATGCGGATTCTACTGAATATTGTGAATGAATTCATACAATATCGTATCCGATTATGTGACTCTAAACTAAATCAGGCAAAACTACTTGCAATGATAATATATAAAAATTATTTTCCCAATGATTTTGTTGAGTTACACAATCGAAGGGGTGACTTATACAAAGCTCTAACAGAAAAAGAATCGTATACTAAAGAAATAATTAAGAAGTACCAAAATGATATACATGAATTAGAAGAAGAATACAAGAAAGTCCAAAGTAAATATATCTCATTTTCCACCAAGGATTTGCGTAGTATATACGTTATGAAATATATCGAACATTATAATGAAAATATAGATATTTATGATAAAACAGGTACTCGTCATAAATTGGCTGAAGCTGTGAACGATGACTCACTGTTTGAGCAGTTAATAAGTAAAGAAATGACTACTTACCGTTATAATGATTCATTAGAACCATTCAAAGAAATCGAAAAAAAAGTAGATCCAGAATATACCTATGCGCAAAGAAAAGATATTCACGGTATAAAATTAAAAGAAATCACACAAAAGATTGAAAAAACAAAACAACAGATTGCCAGCATCAACTTACGGCCTATTACGGAGATATTAAAACTATACGGAAGAGATAATTTGATCAAGCGCTTTCAATATGATGAAAAAAGAATGATTCCATTCATGTTATTAGAGGGGTACATTGATAATACATACGAAGATTATATTTCATATTTCTATCCGGGTAGTTTAACTGAACTGGATAGAGACTTTGTGACTTCGGCAAGAGTAGGCGAAACCAAAGAATATACTTACCATCTAACTAAGATAGAGAATGTTATAAAGAAGCTTCCTATTGAGTTCTACAAAAATGGATATGTATTGAATGTTGATTTGGTTGACCATTTAAGTAAAAGTCCTGACAATTATTTAGATCAGATAAATAAACTGGTTAACTTTATTCTAAAAAACAAGAAAAGTGATTTTGTAAAGACATACTACCAAAATAATTCAAATAGCTCCTTATTCCTGAAGAAGCTATTGGAGCAATGGACAAAATTTAGCGATGTTATTAATAATTCAAAAGAGGAAGAGGATAAGTTGCTATTCTTTGAAATATTGATAAATGACTTTCCTATAGATAAAATAGAAACATACAAAAGTACTACGTTAATAGTTTTGCTAAAAAAATCATTTAGTTGGATAAATTCAATTTTCTTGCAACTGAACTTCGATAATCTAAAAAGCTTAACAGAAAAATTAGAGTTGGAATATGAAAACATAACATCTTCGGAACTTGAATATAATCAGACATGGATTAACTATGTAATAGATGGAAATCACTATCAGATATCTTCTGATAATTTAAAAACTATCATATTATATCTTACCCCATCCAAGGAAGATACATTCAACAAAGCCACCTATACTGCAATTCTTTCAACAGGGAGACAGGCATTCATAGAATATGCAAATAAACAAATTGAAGATTTTGTTAAGTGCTTCCCATCAACAAGTGTAGAAGAAAGCCAAGAAAGCATCATAGAACTTGTAAATAGGACAAATTGCGATACACTTAAAAAATATATATCCAGGCAGCAACAAAAAATAGAGAAGCTTGATTCAATTGATACTCATAAATACGATGTCGCGTTATCATTAAATATCATAACAGCCACATGGAGCAATATAGCCATTTATATGAATAATGAAGACAACGGTTTGGAAACGGACTTAGAATTGCTCGTTGACTATGTAAACAAAAATTCTTCTTATTTATCATTGCTCCAAGTGAAGCAGCAGATTGATGAAAAAGAAGAAATGAAATTATTCAATTTCTTTATCCTAAGTGATACATTGCCTCTTGATGCTTACGGTAAAATAATTGATTCATTTCAAATGCAATTAATAGATTTAGATTGCACTTTTAAAGAAGAGCGAGTAAACATCCTCATCAATAAGCATAAACTAGCGTTTAATGAAACAATATATTCTAAATTAAATGAATCGTATCCAATGCTGCTAGTCAGTTATCTGATTGAAAATATTAGCGAGTTCGTTAAGAATATTGGTGAATATACTTTATCATCAGAGCAAGCATTTGAGCTAATTAAAAGCAAGATAGAGGGAAAAGACAAAATGGTTATTATCAGTGCTATGCCACTGGAATCGATCACAAGCGATAATATTGATGCTATATATAAGCTATGCCGTGCTAACGGTACCCAGTTACTAAATACAGATAAATTAATCTCTATTATCAATACCCTCAAGAATACCACTGATAAACTTAATCTAATTATTCAACGATGCGATGAAAAAGGGTTTGATGAATCTTTCGTAAAAATAGCACTGGAAGCAATAGGTGGAAATTATGCGATAATAGCTGAACAAATTGGAAGATCACCGAAAATACCTAAAACAAAAGTAACTGAACGGTTGATTGAGATTCTTGAATCAAACAGATTCACATCTACACATAGTGATAAAGGTGACCAGATCATTGTCAATACAAGAGACAAGAGATAAGGCTCATTGAGCCTCTTATCTCTTGCATTTATCCTTTACGGCACATTCTCCCTTACAGAGAATCTTTTCATCGTCAATGACTCATAACGGTTTCGTAGTCGTAGAACCACGTTATGTGGATGCGTTCTTTAATAATAATTTAGCATCAAGTGGTACTCATCCATTATTTCTTTCATCATCTGATCTAAATAATTCTCACCAATCAACCCATCTTCTTGCTGAATGCATTCCACTTTTCCGTCCCTTATTTCATATACCGCGACTTTTGAAGGAGAGATGCGCGATTTCTTGCATTTGATCTTTGCTTTAGATTCATTGTCCATTTTATCATAAACAAGACCGGCCATCATGCAATTGTTCAATGCATGCATACAAAATATACGGACTATATGTGGTTATCAATAATTGATGATCCCTTTCTCCACTTATTTTCTTTAGCAAATAAATGATCAGAATCTTTCTTCCTAGTGCTATTTCCACGGTCAATATTCCCCTTCAAAACGCCCTGTATTCTAAATATTTGTATAAATACGTATCCATAACCTTTGTTGATAAATGCATAAAAAGTGGATGTATCATGAAATTCCGCTTGTTCGCACCCCCCCTTATCCGTAAAATAGCACTTTTCATTTTTTACTTCTATATTTATACAAAATGGAGTTTGTATACTATTGATAGTAAAACGATTACTCTCTTCCAATATACAGTTTCTATACATTTAGTTTCTTATGGAAATTATATTATATAAATATATTATATTTATGTAATATATTATATATATTACTTATAATAAGATTATT